>Ga0209736_1000004_pt1 | contig 93525 bp, 81 predicted proteins | sample BlaSpr_A8_Ref_M3_FD_187992 | JGI IMG/M metagenome (GOLD analysis project Ga0209736, IMG submission 187992) | Forest soil microbial communities from Thunder Bay, Ontario, Canada - Black Spruce, Ontario site 2_A8_Ref_M3 (SPAdes) (version 2) | ecosystem: Environmental > Terrestrial > Soil > Boreal...
CTACATCGCCTACAGCAAGCAAGCCAAACCCGCCAACTCCGCCGAAGTCCGCGCCGCCATCAACGCCCTCTTCCAACAACTCGAAAACCCCTCCGCCTACAACGCCGACCAATTCGCTTCCGCCCTCCGCCGCCTCCGCCCACTCCTCCAATAACCCCGGCGCTATACTTCTACTGGCGCGTACTGACGCACAAGTTTCGCATCGGCAAACCAAGCTATGAACGCCTTTGAAAACTGGTTTTGTGGGAGCAGCTTGTGGCGATGGACTACCCGCCGCACCGTGCTTCCCTGGATGGTAGGGCAATCGCAACTGGGCGATCACCTGCTCGAATTGGGCGCTGGCCTAGGCGCCGCAACCGCCGAGCTTCGCCGCCGCGTTCCACGCGTCACTAGCCTCGAATACAATCACAAGTTTGCCGCTTCTCTTCACGTGCGCAACGGCCGCGACGGCATCGCCGTCCTGCAAGCCGACGCCGCCACCCTGCCATTCCCCGACTGCACCTTTTCCTCCGCCATCGCCGTCCTCATGCTCCATCACCTAGCCTCTCGCGAGCTGCAAGACCGCGCCTTCTCCGAGATCCTCCGCGTACTCCGTCCCGGCGGCGTTTTCCTCGCCCTCGAAATTCAAAATGGCTGGTTCCAGCGCGTCGGCCACCTTCGCAGCACCTTCGTGCCAATCCCGCCCGCCGGCGCCAACGCCCGCCTCATCGCCGCAGGCTTCTGGCGCGTCACCGTCGATTTCCGCGGCTCCGCCTTTCTCCTCCGCGCTCTCCGCTCCTGGGACAACTGAGTTATCTGGATTGCTTGCTATTTGCTCGCTGCGGCGAGCGAGGGGGCGAATTCTTTCGCACCGCTGCCTCTCAGTCCGCTGCTGAGTCGGCCATGCCTGCTTCCGCTCGGCTTTGCCTGCTCCCGGGCTGCTGTGTTGCCCCGCGCGCTTCCAGTGTCGCGCGAATTCCGTGCTTGGGCCTGAGTGTGATGGACGCCAGAGGCGTCACGACGTGATCTGGCTCTAGCCGAAAACGGAACTTTTGCGCGATGGTGGCTAGTACCAGCGTAGCTTCCATTTGCGCGAAGGCGTTTCCGATGCACTGGCGTGCGCCGCCGCCGAATGGGAAGTACGCGAATCGCGGCAGGCGCTTTTGCAACTCGCCGTCCCAGCGCTCCGGACGGAACGCCAGCGGCTCGTCAAACCAGCGCGCATCCCGGTGCACTACCCACTGCGAGACCGATACGCCGCAGCCCTTGGCTATCTTGTAGCCGCCGATTTCGACGTCCTCGATGGCTAGGCGCGGTATTCCCCACGCCGGCGGATATAGCCGCAGCGATTCGGTGATCACCTTTTCGGCGAAGGGAAGACGCCCAAGATCTTCCGTTTGCGGGCTGCTCCCCGCCAGAACCGTGTCGAGTTCGGCGTGGAGTTTTGCTTCCACTTCCGGATTCTGCGCCAGCAGCCACCACGTCCAGGACAGCGCGATCGCGGTGGTTTCGTGGCCCGCGAGAAAAATGGTGGTGGCTTCGTCGCGCAATTGCTGGTCGTTCATGCGCGAGCCGTCTTCGTCCTGCGCGGCGAGCAGCATGGAGAGCAGGTCGCCCGTGTCGCGCCCAGAGGCGCGGCGCTCGGCAATAATTCTATAGATGATTTTGTTGAGCCGGCGCGTTGCGAGCATGGCGCGAAGGTTGTAGCGTGTGGGTAGCCAGGGCGGCGTCAGCACCACGCGCCGGAAATTCGAGTTCAATTCCATGATCGCTTCGAGCGCTTTGCCGACTTCCCGTGCTTCGTGATCGACATCGGCGTCGAATAGCGTTTTAGCCACGATTTGCAGCGTGAGCCGCATCATTTCCGCATGAATATCGCGCGTTTCGCCCTCGCGCCATTCGCCGATCAACTGCTCGGCGAAGCGCACCATGGTCTCGCCATACGAAGCTACACGCGCGCGATGAAACGCTGGCTGCGCCAGCCGCCTCTGCCGCAGCCAGAAATCTCCTTCGCTGGTCAGCAGCCCGTTGCCGAACAGCCGCTTGTTGGCTTTGAGAATGCGGCCTTTGAAGAATTTGCGCGCTTGCGTAACCAGCACTTCTTCGATGTGCTCCGGATGGCTCAGAAAAAAAACTCGATAGTTGTAAGCGCGCAGCGCGACCACGTCGCCGTACTCCCTCTGCAGTTGCGTCAGATAGACCAGCGGATCGCGCGTGTACGCGCGGTAGAACCCGGCCCAGGAGCCGTCAGTGGGGCCAGGAGCGATCTTCGCGGGAGACGCGCTTCTCGTGTCTTGAGATTCGGGACTCATTTTGATTGCCGACTCGTTTGCGCCTGAGATGCCGGCGAGGGCGTTGCCGATGAGCCAGTCCCGTTTTTTTCATTCTTACCGAGTTGCGTGCCGCGCATCGACGCGTCCAGCAACTGCACCGTATGCACCACTGGAATATTTCGCCCCAGCTTTGCCAGCGATGCTTGCAACTGCAGTAGGCAGCCCGGATTTCCCGTGGCCACAACGTCGGGATTGAGTTCCGCCACAAGCCGCGCCTTCCGTTCGCCCAGCGCATCCGCAGCATCCGGCTGCACCAGATTGTAAATCCCCGCTGAGCCGCAGCAAATCGGCCCTTCCGGGATTTCCACCAGTTGCAAGCCGGGAATCTGCACCAGCAGCGCGCGGGGTTGCGCCCGAATACCTTGCGCGTGCTGCAAGTGGCAGGAATCGTGGAACGCCACGCGCAAGCGAAGCTCGTGCAGCATCGCGGCGGGCTTAAGCGCGGCGAGAACTTCCGTTACGTCCTTGCACTTGGCCGAAAATTGCCGCGCCCGCTCCGCGTACTGGGGATCATCCCGCAGCAAATGCCCGTACTCCTTCACGTTTGAACCGCACCCGGCCGCGTTCGTGACGATCAACTCGACATCCGCGCGCTCGAAGACCTCGATGGTCTTGCGCGCGTACTCAATGGCGACCGCTTCTTCGCCCGCGTGAACCAGCAACGCTCCGCAGCAGGATTGCGACCGCGGCGCGACGACTTCGCACCCTTCGGCAGCAAGCACCCTCACGGTTGCCGCATTGACCGCGGAAAGAAATTCGCGCTGCACGCACCCAAGCAGCAGTCCAACCCGCAAGCGCTGCTTGCCCACGGCTGGCGTGGCTTCGGCGACCGCTTCGGCAGGGCCCAGGTTCGGTAGCAGCGTTTCCATGGCGCGAAGGCGCTTCGGGACAAGATTCAGCACGCCGGACTTGCGCACCAGCGTTTGCAGTCCCGAGCGCTGGTAAGCCAGCAGCGGCCAGCGCAGCATCCGGAGCCGCCCCGGATGCGGAAACGTCGCGAAGATCATCCGTCGATGCAGCCGATCGAAAAAAGAACGAGAGTAGTTACGCTCGACTTGCGCCCGCGTAGCTTCAATCAGCTTGCCGTAGTCAACCCCGGAAGGACACGCAGTCATGCAAGCCACGCAGCCGAGGCATGTGTCCATGTGCTGGACGAACTGCGGCGTCATCTGCGTCTCGCCATCGCTCGCCATCTTCATCAAATAAATGCGTCCGCGCGGCGAATCCATTTCGTTGCCCCACAGCGCGTACGTAGGACACGTAGGCAGGCAAAATCCGCAGTGCACGCACTGCTCGATCAGCTCCGGCGCCGGCGGATGATGCGCGTCGAACGGTGATGCAGCGTTAGCCTTAGCAAGGGTCATGGCCAGGCTGGCAGTGTACCAATTTGAGCCGGCGATTGAACGCGCAACGCACTCGAGTGCGCACCACGCGAAAACGCACTACGAAGTCTGTAACGAAGCTACGCCCACAGAAGATTCCCGCGGCAAAACCGCCCGCACATTCGTCCCGCTGCCATCCGATTCGATCTGCAAACTCCCGCCGAATTGTCGCAGCCTCTCTTCCATACTCCTGATGCCCACCCCGAAATGCAACGCCTCTCCCGAGCTGCCCGGCAATCCCCGCCCCTGATCGCGAATTTCCAGCACGATATCGTTCTCCATGCGGAATACTTTCACGCTCGCCGTGGGGCTACCCGAATGCCGCAGAATATTTCCCAGGCCCTCCTGAATGATCCGGAACAGCGCGATTTCCCGCTCTTCGTCGAGTCTCCCCACTTCTCGCGATACTTCCACCGTCACGCTCACCCCGCTGCGCTTCTCCACTCCCCGCGCATATTCCGCCACCGCCGCAGCCAAACCCACTTCGTCCATCAGCGGCGGATGCAGTAAATACGAAAGATTGCGCACCTCTGCGATGGCTGAGTCTACTAACCCCCGGCATTCTTCGAATCCAGAGGCATCCGCGGTGCCCGCCTCTCTCTGCATCCGGCTGATATTCATGCTCAAAGCCGCCAGCACCTGCCCCGTGGAATCGTGCAGTTCGCGGGCAATACGCCTCCGCTCATCGTCCTGCGCCCGGATCAGTTGCCCGGAAAGTCTCTGCAGCGATGCGTTCGTCAGCGCCACTTGCTCGGTCCGCTGTTGAACCCGTGTTTCCATGCGCGCCTGCAATTCTTGCAGCCTGCGCTGGGCTTCCTCGTAATTCTTGACCGCGCGCCGCTGCTCCAGTTGCCTCACCACGGCCCTCGCAAGCCTCTCCAATGCCTCGGTTTGTTCTTCATTGATGCGGCGCGGCACCGTGTCAATCACGCACAGCGTTCCGATGCACAGTCCCCGCGGCGTAGTCAGCGGTGCTCCGGCATAAAATCTCACTTTCGGTTGGAACGCCAAAAAGGGATGAGCCGCAAGCCGCTCATCCGCCGCTGTATCTGGAACGATCAGCAAGCTCTCTTTCAGGACCGCGCTCGAGCAAAATCCGTCGATCCGCCGAATCTCGCTGGCCGCCATCCCCACCTTCGACTTGAACCATACCCGTTCCGCATCCACCAGCGACACCAAAGCAATTGGTGTTCCGCACACGTACGCTGCCAGCTTCGTCAGGTCATCGAACGGATCCTCCGGTGGCGTATCCAGAACACAATACCGCCGCAGCTCCAAAATTCGTTCGACTTCCTTCGTTGGATGGGCTGAAATCATGGTTTGCTGCTCGGAACCCTCTCCTCCGTCCGTTTCGCGTGAGCTTAGAGGATTAGTTTGCCGCCCATCTGTTCAATTTTGAACAACTCGCACAATTCTGCTTTGCGCGAGCTGCGGCGCACACTCTTGGTCAGATACCCGAAACGTTACCGAACAACACTTCTGGCTGCACCACACCGCGTAGGGGCCGCGGCTTGTTTATCCTGAGCTTCGAAGGGCCCGGCCCGCTGTAGGGGGCACGATAAATCGTGCCCTCTTGCTGTCGCTTTTCCGAGCCTTCATGCAGCACCGCCCAGCCCGCACCTATCTCGCAGTCGCCCGCCGCTATTTCCGTCAACCCACCGCATCAATGGAGATGACCGCGCAGCCCCTACGCGGTTATAATCACTTCACGCGCCCGTAGCTCAGCTGGATAGAGCATCTGGCTTCGAACCAGAGGGTCGGGAGTTCGAGTCTCTCCGGGCGCGCCACTTCCTGCAGCACTATTCCCGCGCGATTCCCGGACCACATCTTATTTCTGAGAATTTTCGCCCGGCTGCGATTCCCGCGCCCGCTGTCTTGCCTCCCGGCGTGAGCCCCCTTTTCAAGGCGTGCGGCTCTTCTTTTCGCCGCCCTCTCTGAAGGCCAGGCCCAATTTTCCTCTTGACTTTTTGTGGCTACCAGCGTATAGTGTCGTCTTAGGGAATACTGCGCACCTGTATTATGGCGCCCCGATCAATCGGGGGTTTTCGCTTTAGGGCCGATCTCTCGATGGGGCCAGAGCGAACTCGGAACAAGCTCCAATCCCGGACTAACTCCTTTAGAATGAACACTTGCAGAAGTGTATCAAAACAAAGGGCTTTAACTCCTTTAGAATGAACACTTACGCAAAAACGGGGGGAGGGAGCCGCGATCCAAACGCCGCGCCCGCCGCGCCACTCAACACAAACCCTTCGCTCTTTCTCGTTCTTTTGCACCAGAGCGAAAAGCATATCCCCTGTTTTCTATAGCTTCCACACTCTTTGCGAAAACACCCGTGATACACCCCAGAGCGATCACCAAAATCTCCGGCCAGCCTCGTCGCGTCCAACTTTTTCCTTTACTTCTCTGGATTCAGCGTCATAGCCTACGCACTCTTTGGATGGGCCACCATGCAGGGAACTCTCAGGATTACTCTCAAGCTGACCCACGAATACGAGGCACAACATGTCCAACGATCCAAAACGGAACAAAGCGGAAGCGCCAGCCCTAACGTCCGGCCTGTTTCCGCCCAGCGATCGCCGCACCTTTCTCCATGGCGCCGCCGCAACCGCCGCCGCCCTTGCGCTTCCCGCCTGGAGCCACGCCAGCCCGGCCGACGATCTGGCCCCCATTCGCGCCGAGATCGCCAAGCGCCACGATGAATCCGTCAAGCGCCTGCAGGACTGGATTCACGAGCCGGCCATCGCCGCCGAAAACCGCAATATGAACGAAGGCTGCGCGCACATGATGGACCTGCTCCGCGAAGCTGGTTTCAGCGGCATCACCAAGGTGCCTACGGACGGCCATCCCGGCGTCTACGCCACCCTCGATGCCGGCGCTCCCCGCACCTACGCCCTTTATTTCATGTACGACGTCAAGCAGTTCGATCCTGCCGAATGGTCCTCGCCGCCGCTCGATGCCAAGCTGGTCGACAAGCCCGGTCTCGGTAAATGCGTCGTTGGCCGCGGCGCCGTCAATCAGAAAGGCCCGGAAGCCACTTTGCTTGCCGCAATTAACGCCATTCGCGGCGCCGGACGCAAACTCCCCGTCAATCTTGTATTCGTCGCCGAAGGCGAAGAGGAAATCGGCTCGCCGCATTTCCATCAAGTCGTGCATCGCCCGGAAATCGCCGCGGCGCTCGCAAAATGTAACGGCGTCTTCATGCCCTTTGCCTCGCAGGGCCCCGGCGGCGACGTGACCGTTTTTCTGGGAGCGAAAGGCGTCGTCGAGCTCGAGCTCATTTCGAGCGGAGAAAAGTGGGGCCGCGGCCCGCGCAAGGATCTGCACTCCAGCAACAAAGCGCGCGTCGATAGTCCGGCATGGCATCTCGTCGAAGCGCTCGCCACGTTGGTCTCGCCCGACGGCAACGATCCTGTCGTCGAAGGCTTCGCCGCCAAAGCGCGGCCGCTCTCCGATTCCGACAAAAAGCTGATCGCCGAAGCCGCTCGCCGCCTCAACGAAGCGGAAGCCAAAAAGCTCATGGGCGTCGACCATTGGATTCACGATGTCAGTTGGCAGGAAGCGCTCGAAATGCTCAATTCGCGCCCGACCATCAATATCGAAGGGCTAGTCAGCGGCTACACCGGCGTCGGCGGCAAAACCATTCTCCCCGGCCGAGCCGTCGCCAAAATCGATATGCGCCTGGTCCCGGACATGACCGCCGCCGAAGCCCTCGCCGCCCTCAAAGCGCATCTTGTGAAAAAAGGTTTCGGCGACATCGAAGTGCGCATGAGCGGCGGCTACGATCCCACGACTACGTCGGCCGATTCCGCCATCATTCACGCCGAAATTGCCGTGTACAAGCGCAACGGCATCGATCCCATCGTCATGCCGCGCCTCGCCGGCTCCTGGCCCGGTTATGTTTTCACCGGCGAGCCGCTGCATCTCCCCGCCGGCCATTTCGGCCTCGGCCACGGCAACGGCGCCCACGCTCCCGACGAGTACTACCTCATCGAATCCGCCAATCCCAAAGTCCAGGGCATGGACGGCGCCGCCTTCTCCCACGTCGAGTTCCTCCACGAACTCGCCCGCGCCACCTAGCTTTCGTGCTAACTTGAGGGCGTCGTTCCTCTCGGCTTTGGCCCGACGCCATGAATCCTCTAGAGACACTCGCTCTTGCTCTGGGCACCGGATTTTCTTTCGGCTTGAATCTTTACGCCACGGTGGCGACGCTTGGCTTGCTGCAGCGCTTCGGCATCGTGCATCTGCCGCAGGCGATGCAAGTCGTCTCGCATCCCTGGGTGATTGGGATTGCCGTCGCGCTGTATCTCGTCGAGTTTTTCGCGGACAAAATTCCGTACCTCGATACGCTTTGGGACACCATTCACACGTTCATTCGTCCGCCTGCCGCAGCGCTTCTCGCGTATGCCGCAGCCGGAGGCGCGGCATCGGAATGGCGCTGGGGCGCCGCTCTGCTCGCGGGCGGCGTCGCCCTCACTTCACACGGCACGAAAGCCAGCGCGCGTGCCGCCGTCAACACCAGCCCAGAGCCTTTCAGCAATTGGGCCCTAAGTTTTGGCGAAGATTTGCTAGCGGTGTGGTTAAGCTGGCTCGCGTCCGTCCATCCCATCGCCACCATCGTGCTCGTTGCCGTGCTCGTAGCACTCTGCGCGTTCTTGCTCTTTCATCTGTTCCGCTTCGCCCGCAAAGCCTTCCGCCGCATGATCTCAGTGTGATGCGGCGCGAGCAGTTGTAGGGTCCGCTTTCTGCTTGCCCACGCGGGGGAGGCGGACCTTCGCTCGACCAACTATCAGGCGGTCGAAACCGCCGGCTACTTCACGTAAGTCGCCAGCCAATCGAAAAACGTCTTGTACCAGAACCGGCTGTTCTGCGGCTTCAGCACCCAATGCCCCTCGTCGGGGAAAATCACCAGCTTCGACGGCACACTCTGCCGCTGCAGCGCGCTGAAAAACTCCACCGACTGCGTATACGGCACGCGATAGTCACGCTCGCCCGCCACCACCAGCGTCGGCGTCTTGTATTTTCCAAGGTCCGCAGCGTACGTCGACGGCGACCATTTCTGGTACGCCCTAGGATTCGACCACGGCGTCCCTTGCATGTCGTGCTCTTCAAACCACAATTCTTCCGTCGCCCACATGCCCGCTTTATCGTAAATTCCGGCGTGGCTCACGATCGCTTTGAATCTTCCGGTGTGCGTCGCCATCCAGTTGGCCATGTAGCCGCCATACGAGCCGCCGGCTGCCGCCATTCGCGTTCCGTCGACAAACGGATACGTTCGCAGCGTATAGTCCACGCCGTTCATCACGTCGGTGTACGCTTTGCCGCCCCAGTCATTTGTGATTTCGTCGGTGAATTTCTGTCCGTAGCCGGTCGAGCCGCGCCGGTTGATCATCAGCGTTACGTAGCCCGCTCCCGAAAATACCTGCGCATTCCACCGGTAGCCCCACGCATTCGACCACATCGTCTGCGGCCCGCCGTGCAGCACCACGAGTAGCGGATACTTTTTTGCGCGGTCGAAATTCGGCGGCCGGATGATCATCGCCTGCACTTTCGTTCCGGCAGCTCCCTCGAACCAAAACGTTTCCGGCGCGTTCATTTCCAGCGCCGCCAGAATCGCATCGTTGTGATGCGTAATCTGCCTTACCCCGCTGCCGTCGCTCGCCGCCGCAAACACTTCCGCGGGCATCGTCAAACTGGTGCGCTCGAAGGCCAGCGTCTTGCCGTCGCCGCTCAGCGAAATCGCGGAGTTGAATCCTTCCGCCACGATTTTCTTCGGCGTCGCGCCAACCTTCGCCTCCATCGCGTACACTGGCTGCAGCGTTTCGTTTTCCGCCGAAAAATAAATCCACTGGCTGTCCGGGGACCACTGTAAGTTGTCCGCGCTGCGATCGAATCCCCCTGACAATTCCTCAGTCTTCCCGGTCGCGCGTTCGTAGCGCATCACCCGCCAGCGATCTGCTTCGTACACCGGCGTCAACTGCGCGTGATACGCAATGTATTTTCCATCCGGCGAATACACCGGATTCCCGTCAAATCCCGCCTGCGTGGTAATGCGCTTGGATTCTCCGCCTTCGACCGGCACGGTGAACAAATCTCCATTCGTGCTGATCGCTTCAATCGTATCCGTCACTGCGGTGTAGCAAATCTCTTTCGAGTCCGGCGAGAAATTGATGTCTTCCGGACCGCCGCGCTGGTCCGGCGGCACATCGTAATTCGCGCCCGGCGTCAGATCCCGCGCCGCGCTGCTGCCGTCCGCCGCAATCACAAATAAGTGGCTGCGTTTCCCTTCCTGCCAGTGATTCCAGTGCCGGTAGAGCAAATGCTCCGCCACGTGCGCTTTCACTTTGTCCTTTTCTTTTTCGTCCTCGCGCGCTTTGTTGCACGCATCGTCTTTGCAATCCGGATACACCGACGATGTAAACGCAATAGTGTTTCCATCCGGCGACCATTTCACGATATCCGCGCCGGTCGAAATGTGCGTGAAGGCCTGCGGTTCCCCGCCGCCCATGGTGAGCAAATACACCTGCGAATCCCCGCTCCGCGAAGATAAAAGCGCCAGCGTCTTGCCGTCCGGCGACCACGCCGGCGAAGAATCGTGCCCGCTGCGCGTCAACTGCACGGGAGCGCCGCCCGCTGTCGCTACGATCCAGATGTTACTGGCGTTGCGATTCGCGTCCAGGTCCGGCGTCGCCAGCGTGTAGGCAACCCAATTACCATCCGGCGAAATCTGCGGCTCGCCCACGCGATGCATCTGAATCATGTCGTCAAACGTGATCGCGTGCTTCGCCGTCTGCGCCCGCGCGCCAGTCCCTCCCGCCAACACCAGCGCAAAAGCTGTCACCCGCACGCACAACATCACACGCACACGCAAATTCGCGCTCCGCAAAAATGGGCGCTTCTTCATTTTGCTCTCCTCTTGGATCCAGCAGGTTTGCCGCCACTCATAGCCAGTTGCGAATCATGGCATCTTTGCCGAGCAAATCCAAGCGGCGAACGCAGGCGCTATTTTCCGATCGGCACTCCGACGGCCCAGGTATAGCCATCGGGATCTTCGAGCATGACGTCGCGCCAGCCATGCGGAAAATCCTTCGCTGGCTGAAGCACGCTCACTCCTGCGGCGCGCGCCCGCGCTTCCAGCGCATCGGGATCGCTTCCCATCACGCGCAATTCCGCGCCCGTGCCGCGCGAGCCGCCCGCTTGCAGCCGCGCATATAGAGGATGGTGATCGTAAGTGTGGTCGGCATGCAGCATGAAGGCAGTGCCGTTGAGTTCGAGCGCGGCAAAGTCCGCGTCCGCATAGCGCACCGTGGCTTGCAGCACATCGCGATAAAAGGGCAGCGACTTCATCACGTCGCGGACCAACAGATTCACGGTGAAGCGTGGCAGCGATCTGCCGTAGGCGTCTGCGGGCATCCAAGTCATTCCGGTTCTAGTTTGCGTCATCGTGTTTCTCGCTTGCTGCGTGCTGGCAGCGCTTTCAGTTGATTCCCGTAGTGTGTTCCGCGGCCAGTGCGCCAAAAAACGAAAGGCTCTCCAAATTGGCCTGACAGTGGTCTGAAGCGATGGCCTAAGTTCGGCGGCGCACCGCGAACCAGTTCAACGCTGCCAGCGCCACGGTTATCAATACGACCGGAAGGCTGCCCGTGGGCATGCGAATGACCAGCACCACGCAAAATGCAATCGCGAGCGCTGCGAATAGTGGCCCGGCCGGAATCCGGAATCTATCTGCTTGCGGGTTGCGCTTGCGCAACACCAGCATGGCGATGGCCACCGCGGTATAGGTGAAGAGACGCGCGACCGCAGAAAGCGTGATGTTCCATTGGAAGCTTCCGGCGAGCGAAAACGTCAGCAGTAACGCGGTGTACAGCAGGATGGAAATGTGCGGTGTGTGAAAGCGTGGATGGATGGCGGCAAACACGCGCGGGAAATCGCGGCGTTCCGCGAGCGCGAAAGTGAGCCGCGGCGTGTGCAGCATATTCGCGCCGAGGTAGCCGTAGATGGAGACGAGCGCGCCGATGGCAATCGCGGCGGCCGCGCCCGCGCCGAAAACTTGCCCTGCGGAGTCCGCCAATGGTTTCTGCGTGGCCGCTGGATTGGCCAGCGTTCCGCTAACCACCAGTTGTACGAGCATGTAAATCACCGCGACGACGCCGATGCCGGCGAAGACAGCAAAGGGCGCGTCGCGGCGGGGATCGCGCATCTCCCCGGTCGCGAAAAATACCGCCTCGAATCCGCCGTACGCATAGACCAGCACGAGCACCGCTTCGAGCCAATCTTTCGTGGAGATGGCGTGGTCCAGCGGCGCGGGCGTGACGCGGCCATGAATCGCGAGCCACGCGATTCCCGCGCCGGTAAAGATCACCAGCAGCAGCATTTTGAGCGCGGTGAAAAAATCGCTGACGCGGGTTCCGGATTTCACGCCAACGTAATTGATCGCGGCGAGCACGGCGATCAGGACCGTCAAGATCGCCGCGCGATAAAGAGGTTCCGTGGCGCGGGGGGCTACTTGCCCCAAATAGGTGATGAATAGATTGGAGGTGCCTGCGGCGGCGGCGATGCGCGAGAGCCAGGTCATCCAGGCAATTTCGATGCCCCAGAATCTTCCCAGCGTCTCCCTGGTGTAGAGATACGGTCCGCCGGCTTCGCGAAATTGCGAAGCTACTTCGCTGAGGCACGCCGCGATGATCAGGATGCCCGCGCCGGCAATCAAGTAGGCCACGGGCGCCAGCGTGCCGAGACGTCCGGCGAGCACCGACGGCAGCCCAAAGATGCCGCTGCCAATGATGGAGTTGATCATCAGGGCCGTGAGACTCCATCGGCCAATCGTGCGCACCAATCCCGGGGTCTGTTCCGCCACTCGCACCTCGCGGCCACGATAGCGCCGCAAAAAAATTCGCGTCAGCCTATCACACTTATACGAAAGGGCCGCGACCTGGTGCGGCATTTGGTGCGGGCGGAAACGCTGCGGAGCCGTGTCGCGCGCTGCGGCTCTGCTACACTTTCACGGCGAGACTTGAATGATGAAGCATTCCGGAGTTTTTCCGCGCAGCTTCAAGAAAGCGTTGCCTGTCGCTTCGCGCGGCGAGGGCTGCTGGATCATCGATGAAAGCGGGCGTCGGTATCTTGATGCGTCAGGGCAGGCGGCGGTGGTGAACATTGGGCACGGCATCACCGAAATTGGGCACGCCATGGCCGAACAAGCTTCGCAAATCGCTTTCGCGCACACCACGCAATTCCATTCTGCTCCTGCGGAAAAGCTGGCCGAGCGCCTTCTGGCGCTGGCGCCGCCGAATTTCCGGCCCGGCGGGCGCGTGTATTTCACTTCGGGCGGATCCGAAGCGACCGAGACGGCGATCAAGCTGGCGCGGCAATTCCATCTGGAGACGAATCAGCCGGCGCGCTTTCGCGTGGTTTCGCGGCGGCAGAGCTATCACGGAAGCACGCTGGGAGCGATGGCGGTCAGCGGCAACGTGGCGCGGCGCGCTCTATATCAGCCGCTGCTTCCGGAATGGGGCCACATCGCACCGTGTTTCTGCTATCACTGCCCGTTCGAGAAGAGATTTCCCGAATGCGAGCTTGCGTGCGCCAACGACCTGGAAACATTTCTCGCGAAGAATGATGCGGCGTCCGTGGCTGCATTTATTTTCGAGCCGGTGGTCGGCGCGACGCTGGGCGCTGCCGTTCCGCCGGATGGTTACGTTGAGCGCATCGCCGAAATCTGCCGCGAGAGCGGAATTCTGCTGATCGCCGACGAAGTGATGACGGGAATGGGACGCTGCGGAAAAGCGTTTGCAGTGGAGCATTGGAACCTTGAGGGGAACGCCGAACCCGATCTGATTCTTGTGGGGAAGGGAATTGCGAGCGGTTACGCGCCGCTCGGCGCGGTGCTCGTTTCCGCGCGGGTGGTAGAAGCGTTCGCGCGCGGCTCGGGCACGTTCATGCACGGGTTCACGTATCAGGCGCATCCGGTGGCCACGGCGGCGGGGAATGCGGTGCTCGACTATCTCGAATCGCACAAGCTTTTCGAGCGCGTGGCGCCGGCCGGCGAATCGTTGCGCGCCGCGCTGGCGCCGCTGGCCGCGCATCCGAACGTCGGCGACATCCGGGGGCTCGGGCTGCTGCTGGGCGTGGAATTCGTGAAGAACAAGGAGACGCGCGAGCCTTTTCCGAAGGCCGAGAACATCGCGGAGAAAATCCGCCAAGCGGCGCTGGAACAAAATGTGCTCACGTACCCGACACAAGGCTGCGTGGACGGCGTCAACGGCGATCACATTCTGCTGGCGCCGCCGTTTATCATTACGCCTGCCGAATCGGCTATCATAAGCGCGGCGTTGCAGCATGCGGTGTCGCAAGTGTTTGCGAGCTGATCGCGAGCGGTGTTTTATCTCAGCACCGTTTCGCAAAACTCGGAATTCCTGGAGAGCTTTGCCAATCATGCGCATTCGTGGAAGGAAGTGGTCCGTGCTGCTCGGCTGTTGCCTTCTGGCCGGTTCTTCTTTCGCGCAAGAGAAACCTGCGGCCAAGCCGCGCGCTCGCGATCTCGGCGTTCCGTTCGACGGCACTCCCGGCCCGCTGAACGGGATCACCGACGTTTCCGGCGTCACCGTGGGGCACACCACGCTCATCTCCGGCGAAGGCAAACTGCAAATCGGCAAAGGCCCGGTGCGCACTGGAGTGACCGCCGTTCTTCCCCGCGGCAAGGACTCGATGAATGCGCCGGTGTTTGCCGGATGGTGGTCGCTGAACGGAAATGGCGAAATGACCGGCACCACGTGGGTGGAAGAGTCCGGCTTTCTCGAAGGCCCGGTGATGATCACGAACACGCACAGCGTCGGCGTGGTGCGCGATGCGGTGATTCAGTGGCGCGTGCAGCATGGCCAGCCCGATCCCACCGGGTACTGGTGGTCGCTTCCGGTGGTGGCGGAAACGTGGGACGGCTGGTTGAACGACATCAACGGCTTTCACGTAAAACCCGAACACGCGTTTCATGCGATCGACACGGCAGCGCCAGGCCGCGTGACGGAAGGCGCCGTCGGCGGCGGCACCGGGATGGTTTGCAACGGGTACAAGGGCGGCATCGGAACCTCTTCGCGCAAACTGAGTGAGAAAGATGGCGGCTACACCGTGGGCGTGCTGGTGCAATGCAACTATGGCTCGCGGCAGAATCTGCGCATCGCGGGAATTCCGGTGGGCCGCGAGATTCCGTCGGAAGATCCTTACGCTTTTGTTCCGTCCGATATTGCTGACCGCGGATCGATCATCGTAGTGATCGCCACGGACGTGCCGCTTGTGTCGCACCAACTGAAACGTCTGGCGCGGCGCGTCTCGCTCGGGCTGGGGCGCAACGGCAGCATTTCCGGCAACGGCTCGGGCGACATCTTTATCGCTTTCTCGACCGCCAATCGCGGCGCAGCAGCGACCGATCACCTGGTCGACTTGAAAATGCTGCCGAACGATCAGCTCGATCCCGTGTTTGCCGCGACGGTGCAAGCCGTCGAAGAAGCCATCATCAACGCCATGGTGGCTGCGGAAACGATGACGGGCATCGAGAATCACAAAGTGATCGGGTTGCCGCACGAGCAGCTTCGCGCGGTGCTGAAGAAATACAACCGGCTGAACCAGTAGAAACGACGGGACTCGCTAGATGCGCCATCTGATGATGATCGCGGTGCTGCTTGTGTCCGCGAGCTGGCTGTGCGGATGCTCGCGGCAGCAGCCGCCGGTGCTGGCGATCACGCACGTTACAGTGATTGACGCGACGGGCGCGGGGCCGCGCCGCGATATGACCGTGGTGATCGAAAACGACCGCATCGCGCTGATTGCGGCTTCGAGCACCCTGTCGCTTCCTCCGAACGCGCGTGCGCTTGACGCCACGGGCAAGTTTCTGATTCCGGGGCTGACCGATATGCACGTGCACCTCACGGGAGCGGGCGAACCGGAGGGCAGCCGAAAGTTCATGCTGCCGATGCTGATGGCGAATGGGATCACGACGGTGCGCGATATGGGCGGCTATCTGGAATCACTCGAGCCGCTGCGCAAGGAGATTCGCGAAGGGAAGCGCGTGGCGCCGCAGATTTTCTTTGCCGGGCCGTATCTGGACGGCAACCCGCCGTCGTTTCAGCCTGCGCTGGTGGTGAACAACGCGGCCGACGCCGAAAAAGACGTGCACGAATTGATCGGGCGCGGCGTGGATTTCATTAAAGTGCAGTCGATTTTGGGGCGCGACGCATACTTTGCTATCGCGGCGGCGTGCAAGCGCGAGCATATTCCGTTTGTCGGACACGTGCCGGATCGCGTGACTGCCGCGGAAGCGTCGGACGCCCGGCAGCACAGCATCGAGCATCTCACCGGCGTGCTGCGCGCTTGCTCGAGCCATGAGAAGCGGCTGATGCGCGAGCAATTCTATGTGCCGCGGCGCAAACAGACGCAGGCGCAATCGCACGCGCGCCAGTTGGCGTGGCAACGCGAACTGCTGCGCACGCAATCCGAGAAATTCACTGCGGCCCTGCTCGAAGAATTCGTGCACAACCAGACCTGGCAGGTGCCTACACTGATCATGCTGCGCAACGTGGCCTTTCCCACTGCGGCGCAGAATTTCGCGAAGGATGCCCGCGCGCCATTTGTTCCACGCCATCTCCTGGACGTGTGGCAAAAGCATCGCGTGACGGAATTGAAGACTTCGCCGCAGGAACTCGCGCTGCGCGAAGCAATGCTGCAGAAATCGCTCGAAATGGTGGGCCAGATGAATGCAGCGGGCGTGCGTTTGATGGCTGGGACGGACAGTGCCGCGCCTTTCGTGTTTCCGGGATCGAGTCTGCACGATGAACTGGCGCTGCTGGTGCAAGCAGGACTGACGTCGATGCAGGCGCTGCAAGCGGCGACTCGGAGCCCTGCTGAATTTTTGGGCAAGCTGGAAGAGCAGGGAACGATCGAGCAGGGGAAATTTGCGGACCTGCTGCTGCTCGACGCGAATCCGCTGGAGGATATTCGCAACACGCAGAAGATTCACGCCGTGGTGCTGCGCGGGAAGCTGCTGGATCGCGGCGCACTGGATGAAATTCTCTCTTCCGTGCAGAAATTCGCGGCCGCGCACTAAGCCGCGTGCACGAGCGCGTTTATCGCCGCGAGCGGGCGGTTACGTGACCGGGACGGCGGTCTTGCGCGGCGGATTGAAGAATGGGAGCGGGACGATGGTGGCGCTGACGTTGTGGCGCACCGCTTCGACGGTCATTTCCATGCTCAGGGTGTTGCCGTTTGCGGAGTGTCCGCGATCGACGCATGCCAGTGCGATCATTTTCTTGAGCGTCGGCGACCACGTAGTAGAGGTAGCTTTGCCGATGTGCCGGCCGTTGCGATACACGGGCACCGGAACGCGCGAGGCCTGGCTGGGAACTTGCGGCGCCATGCCGATCTTGTCGTAGAGCGCTTCCACTTCGTTCCAATTGATTTCCAGGCCGACGAGGGTGCGCTCCACGCCTTTTTTTTCTTCGGCCATGAGCGCTTCGCGCCCGACAAAAGTTTCCTTCTTGAAATCGACGAGCTTGCCCAGCCCGATTTCGGACGGCGAGTATTTTTGCGCCTCGATGAGCGCTTTTTTGCTGGAGTTGTAGTCCACTTCGATGAGGATGAGGCCGGCTTCGATGCGCGCAATATCGAGCGCGATCATTCCCGCTGGATGAATGTCGAACCCGCGGCCTTTGTTCATCAGCTCGTCCCAGACCTTGATGGCGTCTTTCCAGGGCATCCAGATTTCGAAGCCGAGGTCTCCGGTGTAGCCGGTGCGGGAAATGTCGACAGGTACGCTGGCAATTTTGCCGCGGGTGACGCGGAAATATTTCAGGCTTTCGATTTTGGCGTCGGACACGGTGCGCAAAAGTTTTCCGGAAGTAGGGCCTTGCAGCGCCAGCGCGGCGACCTGTTCGGAAATATCCTCGATCTTCACGTCCAGCCCGAGCGCATTCTGCTGGAACCAGCGGAGGCTGGGATCAGCGGCGGTCCAGCGGTAATCGTTTTCGCCGAGGCGGGTGATGGTGCCATCGTCGATGACGTGGCCTTGCGGATCGCACCAGCAGCAGTAAATAACCTGGTCGACGGCGACCTTATTGATGTCGCGCGCGATGATGCGATTGACGAGTTTGGTGGCGTCCCGGCCGGTGACGCGATATTTGAAGAGCGGCGAAATATCGATGAGCGCGGCGGAGTTGCGGATGGCGTTGTACTCGTGCTCGTGATGCATCTCGTAGACGCTGACGGTGTAATAGCCGGACCACTCGCGATAGTTCAGGCTCTCGCAGAGCGCGAGGGTGCGTTCGTGAAAAGCGGTTCCGACGGGCACAGGGGCTCCTTTTGATCAAGCCGGGTGAGCGGGCCAAGTCGAGCAGGCCGAGCGAAATTATAAGTGTGGGAAGCGGGGCGATACAAGGCGGGAAAGACGTGGGAGAAGCCCAGGCGATAACGCCGAGCTAGAGTGTGCCAGGTTCCTGCGCGAACCTTTTCTCGAAGCGTTCGGCCAAATCTTCGAAGGTATGCTTTCCATCCACCAGCTCTTCCATTTCCTGGAACGATGCCAGCATGCGGTGATCGATTTCGACCCAGGTGAAGCCGTCGCGTTTGCAGAGGTGCGCTTCATGGCCGCGCTTGTTCATTGCGCGAATTCCGGCAACCACTTTTACACTCACGATTCGCTCCTGTGTCGGTGGAATCTGTTTCTTGACAAAAGCCTGCGCAAAAAAAAAGCGGGCCGCGCAGTGTATGCGCAGCCCGCCAGATTGGCTAGAGGACAGTAACGTTCGCAGCCTGCAGACCCTTCGGCCCCTTCACGACTTCGAATTCGACAGCCTGACCGTCGTTAAGAGACTTGTACCCCTCTGATTGAATCGCAGAGAAGTGGACGAAAACGTCTTCGCCGGACTGGCGTTGAATGAAGCCGAATCCCTTGCTGGCGTTGAACCACTTCACTGTTCCTTGTTCTTTCACAAAAAGTTCCTCATCTTGTTTTGAGCTATTTGGTGCCTTTTACCGCCTCCAGCCGCAACAAAAAAGGCTACAAGTGTGAACTTGCAGCCTCTCTAAACGAATCCAAAGGTTTTACAAGAGCAACAAACGCAGCCCTATCATTGCATATTTCTGCCGCCGCGTAAACAAGAATCTGCGAAGGAGAGGCTTTTCGGGTAACGACAGCCGGGGCTCGCGGCAGCGGAGTGTGCTGAAGAAGCGCGTTCGATGATATAAGGCGTGTGGTCCGTGCTATGGTGCGGGGCGGTTGAGCCCTGGGGCTCGCGATTCTTTCTTGGGAGATGAAGATTGATGAGTGGTCAAAAAGAGTGGTGTGTCTCGAGTGGCATTCGATTCGCAGCAATTTTCGCCGCGACGATGATGCTGGTTCTGAGCGTTATTCCGGCGGGGGCGCAAACGCTGGATGAAAACGCACTGAAGGCCATGAAGTGGCGGCAGATCGGGCCGTTTCGCGGCGGACGCGCGCTGGCGGTTACGGGCGTGGCCGGCGATGCGGATACCTATTACTTCGGCGCGGTGGCCGGCGGCGTCTGGAAGACGACGAACGCAGGCGGAACGTGGACGCCGATGAGCGACAAGACCGGCATCATGTCGGTCGGCGCGATTGCGGTGGCGCCGTCCGATGCGAACGTGATTTACGTCGGCACCGGCGAATCGTGCCTTCGCGGAAACATTTCTTACGGCGACGGCATGTACAAGTCGCTCGATGGCGGCAAGACCTGGACGCACATCGGGCTCGAGGATACGCAGCACATCGCCAAGGTCCTGGTGTCGCCGCAGAATCCGGATATCGTCTACGTCGCGGCGCTCGGCCATGCCTACGGCCCGAACGATTCGCGCGGCGTCTTTCGTTCCAGCGACGGCGGCAAATCCTGGCAGAAAATTCTTTTCAAGGACAACAAGACCGGCGCAATCGATCTGGTCTTCGATCCCAACAATCCGCACATTTTGTTTGCCGCGCTGTGGGAAGTGCAGCGCACGCCCTGGGGCATGACCAGCGGCGGCCCCGGCAGCGGCTTGTATCGCTCGAGCGACGACGGCGCCCACTGGAAGCGCCTCGAAGGCCACGGCTTGCCAAGCGGCGTGCTCGGACGCATCGGCGTCTCCGTTTCCGGCGCGGACGGCAATCGCGTCTACGCCATCATCGAAGCCGAAAAGGGCGGCATCTACAGCAGCGACGATGGCGGCGACACCTGGAAGCTCATCAACCCGGATCATCGCTTCACGCAGCGCGCCTGGTATTTCCATCACATCTTTGCCGATCCGAAGCACGTGGACTCCGTGTACGTGCTCAACACCGGAGTCTCGCGCTCCAACGATGGCGGCCACACTTTCGAGTTTATCCGCGCGCCGCACGGCGACAATCATGGCTTGTGGATCGATCCCTCGGAGCCGAACTCGATGATCGTGGCCAACGATGGCGGAGCCAGCGTCTCGCACGACGCCGGCAAAAGCTGGAGCATGCAGAATAATCAGCCGACCGCGCAGTTCTATCATGTTGCCGCGGACACGGCCGTGCCGTATCGCGTTTACGGCGCGCAGCAGGATAATTCCACCGTGGCCATCCTCAGCCGCAGCGATGACGGCGCCATCGACCGCCCGGATTGGTATGACGTCGGCGGCGGCGAATCGGGCTACGTGGTGCCCGATCCGCGCAACCCCAGTGTGGTTTACGCCGGCTCTTACGACGGGTTGATCACGCGCTTCGACAAGAAAACAGCGCAGGTGCAAGACGTTTCGTCCTGGCCGCTGAATCCCATGGGCGCGGGCGCGGCGGACCTGAAGCATCGCTTCCAATGGACCGCGCCGATTCTGATTTCGCCGAACGATCCTAGCGTGCTCTATCACGGCGGCGAATCCGTCTTCAAAACCGGCGACGGCGGAATGACCTGGACGGCCATCAGCGGCGATCTGACCCGCAACGACAAGACCAAGCAGCAATCTTCCGGCGGCCCGCTCACACAGGACAACACCAGCGTCGAATACTACGACACGGTGTTTGCGCTGGCGGAATCTCCGGTCGAGAAAGGGGTGATTTGGGCGGGCACCGACGACGGGTTGGTGCAGGTCACGCGCGACGCCGGCCAGCATTGGAGCAACGTCACCTCGAAAGAATTCGGGGAGTGGAGCCTGGTCAGCATCATCGAAGCTTCGCCGCATGCCGCAGGCACCGCCTACGTGGCCATCGATCGCCACAAACTCGACGACTACAAGCCGCACATCTTCAAGACCACCGACTACGGAAAGACGTGGAGCAAAATCACCGCCGGCCTGCCGGACAACGGCTATGCACACGCCGTGCGCGAAGATCCCAAGCACAAAGGCTTGCTCTTCGCGGGCACGGAGAACGGCGTGTACGTTTCGTTCGACGACGGCGCGCGCTGGCAATCCCTGAAGCTGAATCTGCCCACCACGCCGATTCACGACCTCATGATAAAAGGCGACGACCTGATCGTGGCTACGCACGGCCGTGCGTTCTGGGTTCTGGACGGCATCGCCCCCGTGCGGCAAATGAATTCCTCGACCGCCAACGAAGATGCGCATCTCTACCAGCCGGCTGCGGCGATTCGCTATCCCGGCGGAGGCTTTCAGTTGCCGCCGACGGTGCCGGCCGGAGCGAATCCGCCAACCGGCGTGGTCATCGACTACTACCTGAAGACCGCCGCCAAAGACGGCATCATGCTCGAGATTCTCGACGCCAAAGGAAAAGGGGTGCGCAAGTACTCCAGCAAAAAAGTCGCCGAGGGCGCTTCGCCCGACGAAGAAGAGTTTGGCGTCTCGCGTACCGGCGAATCGCTGCCCGCCGAAGCCGGTCTCAACCGTTTCGTCTGGAACATGCGCCAGGAAGATCCCGCGAAAGTTCCCGGCGCCGTTACCTGGGGCGGCCGGCCGCACGGGCCGCTGGTTGTGCCCGGCAGCTACCAGATCAAATTGACGGTGAACGGAAAGAGCTACACCGCACCCGTCGACCTCCAGAAAGATCCACGCGTCAGCGCTTCGCAAGCCGATCTGGAAAAGCAAGCCGAGCTTGCCGGGCGCATTCGCGAGCGCGTCAGCGCGGGCCACGAAGCCGTAAACCAAATCCGCAGCGTGCGCGCGCAACTCGATTCGCTAAAAAAGCGCCTGGGCACCGATGCGAATGTGAAGCCGGTTCTCGACGCCGCCGAAGACTTGAAAAAGAAGATGAACGCCGTCGAGGAAAAAATCATCCAGCCAAAATCCAAAAGCGGTGAAGACCCGCTGAACTATCCAATTCAAACAGCCGATCAGCTATTGGCGCTGCAAGGCACCGTGGAAAGCGCGGACGCCTCGCCGACGGCCGCGTGCTACACGGTGTTCGACGAACTCAACAGCCGCCTGGAAACACAGTTGGCGGCGTGGCGCGACCTGCAATCCAAGGACTTGGCCGCGCTCAATGCGCTCATTCAAAAGAACAACATCCCCGCGGTCGCTCCGGCGGTAGAAGAGACAAAGTCCGCGGATTGATCCATCCACACGAGCACTGAAAAGAGGTGAGGGCCAAGCTCCTATCCTCTTTTTCCAAACCAAATCGTCTGCTCAAAATTTGAAGGTGAGATTCAATTGCATCCGCCGCGGCGGAAGTGCCGACACCGCGCGGCCAAAGAACGGCGACGCCGGACACCCGCCCGCCTCGATGATGCTGGCCCCGCACACACCGATATACGTCGTCGCGTTGCGATGATTCAGCACGTTGAACGAATTCAGCGCCACGGTGAGCGAGCGCGCTTCCTTCTTATCCTTCGACAAAATGAAATCATGTGCCACATTCAAGTCCAGATTGATCAGCCCGGGTCCATGCAGCGTATTGCGCGGCAAGACCACTCCCGTGCTCCCGCCTGAATTCCCGAGGAACGGACGGTCGTTGATCACGCCGTCCTGATTGTCGTCCGAACCAGTCGTCACGTTCACCGGCTTCCCGGAATAGAGCGACAAGGCCATTCCCACGGTGAACAGTTTCGACGCCTGCATCGCGCCAAGCAAATCGAATTTGTGCCGCCGATCGTTGTCCGAGCGCGCCCAATCTCCTGAAGCATCGAAGCTGTTCGCCGGAAAATACGTAATCCCGCTGGTGTTGTTGTACGTCTTGCTGAGCGTGTACTGCACTTGTCCGCTGAACAACTTGCTGGGCTTGCCGCGGAAGGTCAGCTCCAGCGCGTTGCTTTTCTGGTAGCCCTCGGACTGCATCTGCCGTTCTTGCCCCAGTTGCGAATTCGGCCGCACGAACGTGCCCGTAGCGGAATCAAACACCGGAGCGTTCGCGTCAATCGAGCGGAAAAGATGAATGCCGTGCGATCCCACGTACGCCGCGCTGAACGTGCTCTTTGCCGTCACCTGCCGCTCCACGCCCGCGCTGTATTGCACGGTGTACGGAATGCGCGCGCGAGGATCGAGCACGATCACGCTGGTCGGTAAATTCGCCAGGTCTGCCGGCGTCACCGGAAACGTCGGATTGTTCAGAATGAAGCGCTGCAGATTGACGCCGTTGAAATGCAGCAGATCCGCGATCGGCCGCGGCCCCGAGCGATCGTAGAACATTCCTGCGCCGCCGCGAAAAACCGTCTTGCTCTTGCGCGATGGTGCCCATGCGACACTGAAGCGCGGCGCAAAATTGTTCGCATCATCATGGAAAAAATTCTGCAAGTAATACCGCACGCCGATCGATATGGAAAGGTTCGGCCGCAGCCGAATCGCGTCTTCAACAAAAAGCGCGAACGTGGTCTCCAGAAACGTCAGATGACCCTGTCCGCGCTGCACGATGAAGCGCGAGGGCAGATTCGCCTGCAAGCTGTTCGCGCACCCCGGATCGCTCGGATTCGCCGTGTCGCCTCCGGGCATGAACAGGCAGCCAAACGTATACGTGCCGGCGAAATTGGTGAAGTCGTCCGCTCCGCGCCGGCTGATGTCCGGAATATCGATTCCGAAATTCACCGCATGCTTGCCGCTCGCGTAGCTGACGATGTCCTGTCCATCGAAATGCGATTCCGTGCGCCGCGAGTCCGCCTGCGCGCCTCCGCCCACAAACGCGCCGGACACGTTAATCTGCGGCGCGGCATTGTGGCTGATCACCGGCTCGTTGTTGTGTCCCACCAGAAAGCGCAGCTGGTTCACCCACTTCGGCGAAAAAAGATGCCGGTAGCTGACGTTGACCTCGTGCTCCAGCGATTTGAAGTCGTACCCGGCTTCCGCCAGCGTTGTGCCTCCCACATTCTGATTGAGGATGCTTTCATGCTCGAAGGAATACGCAATCCAGAATTGGTCCGCCTGGTTGAAGTCGTGAAAGATGCGCCCCGAGCCAAAGAAATGATGCAGCGGCGCCGCCACATTTTGGTGGATAGGTCCGTCTAGGCCCTGCGCGTTCACAATCGCCTGCTGATCGTTGATGTCCCCTTCGAGCGACAGCAGGAACGTGGTCTTTTTCGATTCGCCGATCGGCCCGGTGAGCGATCCTTCGTAATATTGCCGCCGCTCCGGCGGCTTGAGATCCGCGTAAGCGTTGCGCGCATCGAAAACGGAATCGCGATACAAAAAATTCACCGTGCCGTGGTATTTCGGCGTTCCGCCTTTGGTCACGATCTCCAGGCGCGCGCGTCCCGGCCGCGAAAACAGCGCCGAATACGGATTCTGATTGATCTTCACTTCCTGCACCGCAGAGGGCGTGACGCCAGGGCCATTTGATTCCACCCCGTTGACCACCAGCGTGACCCCGTTGGTGCCGATCGCGTCGTCGCTCAGAAAGCGCGAAAGCGTGGTGATGTAGTCCTGGTCAAACACCGGAACCTGGTCGAGTGCGCTGCGCTCCATGGTGTTCGCGCTTTGATTCTCGGAAATTTCCGTGTTGATCTGCGCCACCGCGTCGCCGCCGGCGATGGTCACGCTCTCATTTTGCGTGGCGATTTGCAGCACCACGCGCAGCGGGCTCCCCGCCGTCTTCCCCAGTTTCACTGGAACCGTCGCGTCGCTAAATCCCTCGGCCGAAACGGCGATCACGTACCCGCCAGGGGCCAGCTTGTCGAAGCGAAACCCGCCATTCGCGTCCGTCACCGTTTGCGCCAGCAAGCTGCCGTCCGGCGCGCTAAGAGTCACATCGGCTCCGACGATCGCCGCACTCGAAGGATCGAGCGCCGTTCCCGCAAGCGTGCCCAAGTCCAGCTTTGCAGACTGCGCCCCGCTCAACGCGAAGCAAAACAAAACGAAAGAGAGTACCGATTGCATGTCGCGCTTGTGATCCCCGATTGCCAAGCCCTTGCCGCCGATTCCAGCCTGCCAGCAAGAGCAGAAGCACTGTACGGCTCCGCGCCTAAATGCCAGTTAAATGCAACCTTCCCCCGCAATCAAGCAGTTTGCCCGCCAGGTTTCCCCTCGGCGCCCCCGCCAAAACAAAACTCGCGCGGAGCGGCCCAAAAAAGGCCGTCCCGCGCGAGGAAGTATTCTAAGTGTAGTTGCGTTAGAACTTAAGCTTCAGCGCGAACTGCAGTTGCCGCGACGACCCGGAATCAGCCGTCGGGAAGCGCGTGCTGGTGATCGTCGAGAAGGTCTTCAGCCCGGCCGCCGTGGTTGGCAAGATCACTACGCCCGTGCCACCGGTCGGCCCCGGTTGCCCGAAATTCGGATGGTTGAGGAGGTCGAACGTATCGACACGGAACTGGAGATTGAATCTCTCCGTGATCTTCGTGTTTTTGACCAGCGCCAGATCCACGTCCGTAAATCTCGGACCGGTGAAGGTGTTGCGTCCGAGATTGCCGAAGCTGTTGGCGGCCGGTATCCCAAACGCCGTCGCTGCGTTGGTGATCCATTGCGAGGGATTTCCGCTGATCACCACCGGAGCCAGAAGATTGGGCCGAATCGTGTTAAGAGTCCCTGTTGTGAGCGAAGTGCCCAGCACAACCGTAAAGGGGTTTCCCGTTTGCGCGCTGATGATCGGCGCGATCTCCCATCCGCTGACCAGACGGTTTCCCTTGAAGGGTAGTTCGTAAATAGCGTTCATCACGAAGCGATGCCGCGCATCGAAATCGGAGCTTCCGCGGCTATTCGCGATGTTGTTGCCGTCCTGCACCAGAGTTCCCTGCAGGTTACGCGACACGTCATCGATGGAGTGGGAATACGTATAGGACGCGTTAAACTGCAGTCCCCTGGTGACATGCTGGTTGGCGCTTACCCACAGTGCGTTGTAGCTCGAGTTCGAGCTGCTGTCTCGAAGAGTAATGTTGTTCGACAATGTCTTGCCGGGCAAAAATTGGCTCGTTGCGGCGATCACCGGAAAGGGCTTGCTGGCGGCCACGCCCAAGGTGGTGAACTGGTTCAGATTGTGGTCCACTTCCAGGTGCGTGCCCTTGGAGCCAAAATAGCCCACCATCACGCCGGTATTGCGCGTCAACTGGTGTTGAATGTTCAGATTCCACGATTGCACGTAGGCGTTCTTGAAGTTCGGGTTGACCACCGAAGGGGCAACGTTGGTCGCGTTGTTCGGGTCGTAGAGCGCTCCCAGAGCCGTCAAAGGCGTGGCCGTGGTCACGCTGATGGGCACGGCAAAAGGCGGATTCCCGTTCAACCCAGTCACCACGCCGGTAATGGGCTGGTCCACCTGATAGCCATAGCCCGACCGTAGCACCGTTCTGCCATTGTGGAAGATGTCCCAAGCGAATCCTACTCGCGGTTGGACGTTCTTGTTGTTCTGATTGTAGGGGTCCGGCACCGGAACCAGCGCGGCGCTTGCCTGATCCAGCGTTACAAAGCGGTTTCGCGCCTCGTTGGGCGTCATGTTCCACGCATACCGCAAGCCCAGTTCCAAGGTCAGGTACGGCTTCAGCTTGTAGCTGTCCTGCGCGAAGAAATCCAGGGCGTTTTGGGTGATGCGGTTGGCCTGCGAAGCGCCGATAGTTCTGGCGGACTGCGCCGCGATCCCATTGATAAAATTCTGCGTCGTGCTGAATACCAGCAGCCCCGGATCGGTGGCAAAATTGTCGTTGCGAAAATCACGGAACTCGAAGCCGAACTTCAGCGAGTGCGCACCGCGGATATAGTCGAGGGTGTCGCCGACCACGCTGGTGGTGTCTCCACGTCCTTGCGGGAAGTTCCGTTCCGCGCCAAAAACCAAACCGGACTTGTCTTGAATTTGAATTCCCGGGATGAAGGCCAGGTTCGGCCCGAGGACTCCGCCCAGCCCAACGGTCGCTGGGTCCGTCGGATTATTCGGCGTGAAGGTGATGTTGATGCGGTTCACGCCAAAATGAAACTCGTTCACGATCGCCGGAGTGAATACGTGCGTCTCGCCCAAGGTGAACACTTGCCGGACTCCCACGCGATGGTCGCCAAAGCCAGGCAGGTTGGATCCCTGTGTAGGCTCGAAGCGGTTATCGTGCTGATTGGCATAGTAGCCGTGCACCCGGTCCTTTTCGTTGAAGTTGTGGCTGATATCGATGGTTCCCTGATCGATGTTCACGTTGGCGCCCGCTGAGCCGAAGAACGCGGGTGCTCCGTTGATCGTGCCATTGGCCGCGGGGATGAATTGCAACAGCCCGCGCGCCGCGGCGCTGCCCGACGCGTTGATCTGATTCCTGTCGCCATCCGTCAGGACGCCGCTGGTGGTCGGCAATCCCTGCCGGTGCCGTAGTCCTTCATAGCTGGCAAAGAAAAACGTCTTGTCCTTGAAAATCGGGCCGCCGACGTCTCCTCCGAACTGATTGCGCTTCAGCACCGCTTGCGGAACCGGGATCGGATTGAAGAAATTGCGCGCGTCCAGGTCGTTGTTGCGGAGATAGTCGTACAACTCGCCGTGCAGGCTGTTCGTTCCGGAGCGCGTGGCGATATTCACGATGGAGCCGGAGTTGCGGCCGTACTCGGCACTGTAGGTCGAGTTGTCGATCTTGAACTCCGAGACCGTGTTGATCGTCGGCTGGAAGGTCACCTGGTTCTGCGACATGTCGTTCAAGTTCACGCCGTTAATCATGAAGTTGACGGCATCCTCGCGGCCCCCGGCCGAATTGAACGCAAACGAGCCCTGCCCACGCAAAGGAGCAGTAAGGAAGCCGTTCTGCGGAGGCGTCACCGTGCCGGGCACCAACAGCGCCAGGTCCACAAAGTGGCGGCCGTTCAGCGGGATTTCTTGGACCACCGCCTGATCGATAACCTGGCCGACGGTAATGGTCGTCGAGTCGATTACCGGTTGGGTGCTTTCGATCGTAACCGTAGTCGCCGTCGCAGCAATTTTAAGACTGAAATTCTGAACCGAGTTTTGGCTCACCGCCAGAGTGACTTCATTCGCCACTTGCGTCTCGAAGCCTTGCTGGCTGATTTCCACGCGGTATACGCCCGGCGGAAGCGCAGGAACCTCATAGTCGCCGCTGCTATCGGTTTGCGTGCTTCGCTCCACGCCGCCGCCCACGTTTTTCACGGTCACTTTGGCGCCTGCCACGGCCGCGCCGGTGGCGTCTGTCGCCGTGCCCTTAATGCTCGCCGTCGTTTGCGCGAAGCTTTGCCCGCACATGCACGCGATCACCGCGGCTAGCACCGCGAACTTCAGCAATTTTCGAATTACTCCGTACGTCCCTACTTCGGTTACCATCACTTTCATCTCCTGTTCCGTCGTTCCCATCGCTGCGCGAATTGTCGAATCGTCCAAACGGAAGTTTTCATCCAACGCGAATAACAATGACAGCGACAACGCATTCCAGATTTCGCGAGGCTGTCTTTGCTGTTCTTCCGGGAAGAACAGAGGCACGCCGATTGCCAGCGCTGCACCTCCCCTCCCTTTCTGTAAATACTTTCGCGCCAATAGCATAGCGGTTGATAAAGAGATGATGGTGAATGGTCGCGGGCGTGAACTGCGGGAACCCGGAAATTTATATGAAAAACCGGAACTGACTCCAGTTCGTTGTATCGGTGCTGCCACCGAGCTGCTTTACGGAGCAACGTAGTCGGCAGCAAAAACGCAATTGCTCGTGCCGGATCCGGGTAGCCACTTGGCCAGCCGCGATCTGCTGCCGTCCTCGCGAAATCGCTCCGGACAGTTTTCCTTTGCCACGCAGCGAACTTCGTTGACAAATATTCGAGTGAACTTTAGACTTGTGGTTTGTCTCTACAGGGAAAGGTGTGACTGAGCGCGATGAGGACGTACGTAGCCAAAGGTGAGGAAGCGGAAGCGCTGAAAGTGGGCGCGCAGTGGTTCGTGGTGGACGCGACGAACCAGGTTCTCGGGCGGCTGGCCACGCGCGTGGCCCGAATTTTAATTGGCAAGGATAAAGCGGCGTTCACGCCGTATCTGGATTCCGGCGACCACGTGGTGGTCATCAACGCCGACAAAATTCGCATGACCGGCAACAAGGTCGAGCAAAAGATGTACTATTCACATAGCGGGTATCCCGGCGGGTTGAAGGAAGTTCCGGCCAAGCGCGTGCGCGAGACCAAGCCCGAATGGATCGTCCGCGAAGCGGTTCTCGGCATGTTGCCGAAGAACAAGCTGCGCGCCCGCCGCGCCAAGAAGTTGCGCGTGTACCGCGATGCCGCGGGCCTCGCGCGCCATGCCGGCCAGAAGCCGCAGGCTGTCGCGCAATAACGAGTTTGCAGGGCCGGGCCTGGGCCCGGTGCAGTTTCCGCACGTGCGGGTTTCAGGGTTTGTACTTGCAAACCCTGAACCAACAGTTGTTCCTTTCTAAGTGGTGCCTTAGCAAGGGAGCAAAAACCGGCGTGAACTTTTGGCCTTCAGGGCCGTGTTGTCTTACGGCCAGGTTGTCTCAGAACAAGTTTTTTAGGCCAGTTTCTTAGGAGGAGCGTTTGAGTACTGCAGGAACGCCAGTAACCAACAGCAAGACGTGGATCTACGGCACGGGCCGCCGCAAAGAATCGGTGGCGCGCGTGTTCATTCGGCCGGGCAGCGGCAAGTTCACCGTGAACGGCCGGCCCGTCGAACAATATTTTACGAATTTCGCGTGGAAGCATGATGCCATCGAGCCGCTCAAGTTCACCAGCCTCGCGGACCAGTTGGACGTGGTGGTCACCGCGAACGGCGGCGGCGCGGGCGGGCAGTCCGGCGCGGTGCGCATGGGATTGTCTCGCGCGATTTCGCTCTTCAATCCGGAACTGCGGCCTTCGCTCCGCAAGAACGGATTCTTGACTCGCGATTCGCGCATGAAGGAACGCAAGAAGTACGGGCAGAAGGGCGCCCGCAAGCGGTTCCAGTTCACGAAGCGCTAAAGTTTTTGGGCGGCCCTTTCACGGCAACTAAGGCCGCCCAGCGAGCTCCGGCGAATCACCGCAAGGCGGTTCGCCGAGATCACGGCCGGCATGGAGCCGGCAAAAGGCTGTTGCGAGGCGTTTTGTGAGCACTACACAAGCGCCGCGATAAACAGCTATCCAACTAGGAGGAAAAGTGGCAGTTGAAATTACGATGAAAGAATTGCTGGAGGCCGGAGTTCATTTCGGTCACCAGACCCGGCGCTGGAATCCGAAGATGAAGGAATATATTTTCGGCGAACGCAACGGGATCCACATCATTGACCTGCAGAAAACCCTCAAGATGTTCCGCGAAGCCAGCCGCTTCGTGAGCGATCTTGCCGGGCAAGGCAAAGCGGTATTGTTTGTCGGCACCAAGCGGCAAGCCCAGGAAGCCGTCGCCGAAGAAGCCAAGCGCTGCGGCGCATTTTTTGTGAATCACCGCTGGCTGGGCGGCACGCTGACGAATTGGTCCACGCTGCAGAAATCCATCAAGCGTCTGAAACTGCTGAAAGCCATGAACGAAGATGGCCGCATGCTGGAGCTCTCGAAAAAAGAGCGCGCGCGTCTCGACCGCGAGATGAAGCACCTCAACCAGAATTTGGAAGGCATCGAAAATATGGCGCAGCTTCCAGACGCCATGTTCGTGGTGGATTCGAACGCCGAAGACATCGCGGTGAAAGAAGCGCGGCGCATGGGTGTGCCGGTAGTCGCGGTGGTGGATACGAATTGCGATCCGGACGTGGTCGATTGGATTATCCCCGGCAACGATGACGCGCTGCGCGCCATCCGCCTGTTCACCACCAAGATCGCGGACTCCGTGCTCGAAGGGCACAACGCTTACGCGCAATCGCAAGTGGCCGACGAAAAAGCGGCCAGCGATCAGGCGCTCGTGGATGGCGTCGAATACGTGGACACCAGCCGCTACGAGCAATACGAAAAGCAGGAAGGCGATTTCGTGGAAGGCGCGGAAGCGCTGGCCGCAGAGCCTGCGGAAGCCACGGTTCCCCCGGACGACGAAGCGAAGTAAGCAGTTCGGCTGGAGCGAGATTGGGCCCGCCCAGAGCCGTATGGGCGGGCCGTTTTGTAACAAGGGAATGCTTGTAACACGATTTTAACGAAGCGAGAATCAGCGATTGCGAATAGAGAAAAAGGGATGAGCACACAACAGCCAGCAATGCAAATACCAGCACAACTTGTAAAAGAATTGCGCGAGCGCACCAACGCGGGATTCGCGGATTGCCGCGCCGCGCTTGTCGAAGCGGGCGGCGATCTTGAGAAAGCCATTGCCATACTGCGAAAGAAAGGCCAGGCCGCGGCGGCCAAGAAATCCATGCGTGAAGCATCGGAAGGGCTGGTGGGCAGCTACATTCACGCCGGCGGGAAAATCGGCGTGCTTGTGGAGATCAACTGCGAATCCGATTTCGTGGCGCGCACGGAAGCCTTCCAATTGCTATGCCACGACGTGGCCATGCACATCGCGGCGCTCGATCCACGCTACGTCCGGCGCGAAGAAGTGACGCCGGAAATGCTCGATAAGGAGCGCGAGATTTACCGCGCCCAGGCGCTCGCAACGGGCAAACCGGAAGCGGTAGTCGAGAAAATCGTGACCGGCAAAATGGAGAAGTTCTACGAAGAGAACTGTCTCTACGAACAGCACTACATCAAGGACGAAGGCTTGACCATCAAGGAGATGGTGAACGCCGCCATCTCGAAGCTCGGCGAGAACATCACCATCCGGCGTTTCTCGCGCTTCAAAGTCGGCGAAGTCGCCGCGGGCGCGAGCGGCAGCGACGCTGCTCCCGTTCCAGCCTAAGATTTCGACAATTCAGAACACCAGAGCGTCGCGGAATTTCCGGGACGCTCTTTTTGTGTCTTGCGCTTCTTGAATTCGCGGTGGCGCGTGCGAGTGTGCACGATGTTTGTTACAATTTCGGCGGTTCACAGGGGCGCACAGCGAACGAATGGCCACAAAGAGCGTGACAAAAAAGAGCGTGAAAAAATCCGCGAAGAAGGGCAAACCCGCTTACGGGCGCATTTTGCTGAAACTTTCCGGCGAATCGCTGCAGGGTTCGCAGGGATTCGGCATTCACGGCGAGACGATTCGAGCAATTGCGCGCGAGCTGAAGGACGTGCACGAACTCGGCGTGCAGATCGCCATCATGGTGGGCGGCGGAAATATTTTTCGCGGCGCGCGGCAAAAGGGATTCGAAATTGACCGCGCCACCGGCGACTACATGGGCATGCTGGCGACGGTGATCAACGCTCTGGCACTGCAGGATGCGCTCGAAAAAGAGGGCGTGTTCACCCGCGTGCTGAGCGCCATCGAGATGCGCCAGGTTTCCGAGCCGTTTATCCGGCGCCGCGCCATGCGGCATCTCGAGAAGGGGCGCGTCGTGATTTTCGCGGCGGGCACCGGGAATCCTTATTTTTCGACGGACACGGCGGCGGCGCTGCGCGCGATGGAAATCAAGGCGGATGTGATCCTGAAGGCGACGCGCGTGGACGGGATTTTCGACGCCGATCCGGAAGAAGTGTCGGACGCGAAGTTTTTCGCGGCGATTACGTACCGCGAAGTGTTGAATCAGAATCTCAAGGTGATGGATTCGACAGCCATTTCGCTGTGCATGGACAACGGGATGCCCATCGTGGTGTTCAACATGAACCGGCCGGGGAATATCAAGCGCGTGGTGCTGGGCGAGCGCGTGGGGTCGAAAGTGACGCCGGCGTAAGAAGAAGTCGACAGTAAGTTTACAGTGGACAGCAAGTGACCTGAAAAAAGCGCCGCGCGCCTGAAGGCGTGCGGCATCGAGGTGTTATGACGACGATTGCAACGACGAAAGATGCCATGGCGGCGGCGCGGACGCGGATGGAGAAGGCCGTCGACGATTTTCGCAAGGAGCTGAGCACGCTGCGCACGGGGCGCGCGAATGCTTCGCTGCTGGATCATGTGCGGGTGGAATATCACGGGACGCCGATGCCGGTGAACCAGCTGGGGACGGTGACGGTGCCGGAAGCGTCGATGATCGTGATCGCGCCGTGGGATCCGGGAGCGGTGCCGCTGATCGACAAAGCTATTCGCATCAGCGATCTGGGATTGAATCCCACGAACGACGGCAAAGTGGTGCGCGTGCCGATTCCTTCGCTGACGGAAGAGCGGCGCAGGGACATGGTCAAGCACATGCACAAAGTGCTGGAGAATCACCGCACGGCGGTGCGCAACATCCGGCGCGAGATTAAGGAAGCGATCGACAAGCTCGAGAAGGACAAGAAGATCAGCCAGGACGAACAAAAGCGGTCACTGGACGAACTCGAGAAGGTGTCGCACGCGGAGACGAAGAAGATCGAGGACCTGGCTGCATTGAAAGAAAAAGAGATTATGGAGATTAAGTAGGGCCGCCTGAGTGAATTGTTCGCTCCTTCTGGTTCGCTAGGTCCTGTGGTTCGGATAACGCTCGGTTTGATTCTCGATTGTAGATGACGGAAAAGTGGGAGCTGGGCTCCCGCACTCCAAAGGTACCGGCCGACAGTCTTCCATCCCCGCGAGTTTCCGTAAGTGTTGATTCTAAAGGTGGTTAAAGTCCTTTGTTTTGATACACTTTTGTAAGTGTTCATTCTAAAGGACTTATGGGTGGATTTGCGGCCAAAGCCCGCCCAAGAACTTCAAGTAATACTTTAGGTGGCGACTGAAAATTCGGGGTACACCCCCCTATGTTTTTGCAAAGAGTGCGGAAGCTATAGATTCTAAGGGGCTTAGCTTGTGCTCTGGTGTGCAAGAGTGCAGCAAGAGTGCGCAAGGCTATGATTTGTCGGGAGTTAGATTTTCGCTCTTTGGACGTAGAAGAGACGAGAGCGCGGTCTGGATCGCCCGCAGTATTAACCAGGAGTTAGTGTACCACATTCTGGAAAAAAGTCAAGGAAAATGTGCAGGCTCTGAGGAGATTTTGGCTTGGGGTGCTGCTTCGCGGCTGCTGCATGGCGATTGTGGCCTTGCCATACGGGCGCAGCATGCTGCGCCACTACAACGGAGGCGAGGCGCCCGGACTAGGGGGCGGGGCGGGTTAGGGTGAAGAGTTGAGATTGGTCGTTTTGGACCGCGTGGAGGAAGGCGTTGTAGTCGGAGGCGCGGTCGGCGGGGAGTTCGCGGAGGAGGAATTGGATGTGGCGGGAGGCGGTCAGGGTGTTGGCGGTGGCGGCGTAGCTGGAGGAGAACCTGGCGTAATCGCGGTCGACGGCGGTGCCGGCTGGGGATTCGACGGTGGTTCCGGCGGGGAGGTGGAGTGTGAGGGTAGTGATCACGTCGAGGGGCGTGCCGAGGATGATGGCTGGGGCTTCGGGGGGCACGGACCTTTCGGGCGGGTCGGGTACGGCGACGAGGGGGAGGATGGCGGGGATGCGGACGGGTCTTTTGGACCAGTCGACGAATTTGGGTTGGAAGATTTCGTATTCGACGGTGAAGGGGTCTTTGGTGGCGTAGGGGTCGGAGGCGGTGACGCTTTCGACTTTGCCGCGGAAGCCATCCGATAAGGCGAGTAGTTGGGCGACTTCGTTCCATTTCTCCCGTGGGGATTGGTGAAAAGCGATGCGGAGCAGGAGCTCATTGTCACCGCGAATAGTGTATTTGACCTTGGCGATGAGCCTGCCATCCTGTGCAATCGCAGCCTCCACGTTGACGCGTTGAACCGATGGGAAGGGCGGCTTTGCTTTCAGAGTTCGCCACTCGTGTCCGGTGGAATCCATCACGAAAAAGAGGCGATTGAGAACGAAGGCACATTTGCCGGAACTGGCCGGAACCAAGCCAAAGGGAGCAACCTCGATGCTGGGATCGAGCCAGAAGCTTTCTTTGCCGTCGGAAGCGACGATTAATAGATGGTTGAAGACAGACGGCCGCGCAGGACCCTTCGCGTCACAGTAACCCGTGAGAGCAGCGCTTGCACCAAGCTTTAAAACGGAGGATAACGTTCTGAATAGGACGAACTTGTCCTCTGGAGTCGCATAGCCGGAAGCCAGAATCTCGTTCGCAGGTCGCGCAACGAATGCAGTTGAGCCGAGCGGAAGATCGACCGTGGCAATTCTTTTCGACACAAAATCGTAGATGGCCTCGATCTTACTCTTCGGGGTTTGAATTCCTCTTGTTAGTTCAAGAACCTTCGCCGTGACTTGGGGCGACGCACTAGTAGCCTTTGGCGGAGAATTCAGCTGTTCATAGCTTCCGATTTCACCAAGGCGGTTTGCGTCGAACGTGAGCCTCTCATCCAAACGAATGGAAAGGGTTTCCCACGCCTGCGTTGAGACGACAACGTCCGGTTCGGCCTGCGAAGAGTCCTTGTCGGATAGTTGAGTCGTCTTTGGCGAGTCTGCGGCCGCTCTTTCCCAACGAGAAAGTGTACGCGTTGCTTCCCCGTCGCCGGAGTTGGTTGTAGGTGTGGCAGGCGTCGCGGGATTGATGCGGATGGCCGGCTTGCGGGAAGAGGGGAGGTCGAGTTCAAAAATTTCGTGGGAGACGATGCCGGTGCGGTCGAAGGAGTGTTCTAGCCAGAAGTCGGGGGCGAGAGGGTGGTGGGTTACGGTGGTGATGACGCGGTATTCGAGGGTGTCGCTGGGGGCCAGGCCGAGGATGCGGACGGATTTTACCCGGACGTCTTGGTAGGCCGGGGCGTTGACTACCGCCGGATTGGGATTGTCGGTGATGGCGCTGGGGAGAATGTCCGCTACGCCGCCGCTAGAGTGCGTGACACGGACCAGCGGGATTTCGATTTTCTCGAAGGAGCGGTTGTAGTCGAAATTGAGGCGGGCGAATTGACGGACGCCTAGTTCGGAATTGATTTTGACGATGCAGTGGACTTCTTTACGGGAGTCGCCGTTGGATTCGAAGCGGACTTTGGTTTCGAGGAGTTCGATTTGGGCGGCGGCTGGAGGTGCGGAGGGTTTGTCGGGTGGCTGTTGGGCGTGAATGGAAAAGGCGACGACAAAAATAAGAAAGAGCAGGAATGCGGAGCGGACGTATCGGTGACGGGAGGTTCTCGGGGCCACGAAAGGATTGTAGCTTGGGATTTGCTGGGGGCAAGGAGCGTAGCCGAAAAAAGGATTAACACAGAGGGCACAGAGGTCGGAGCACCGAGGACACGGAGAACTCGGCGGGGAATTGAACGCAGAGACGCTGGAGAAAGCGAAGAGAGATTCCTCTCTGCGCAGGCCGACCACTTCGCAGGAGCGAAGTGGTAAGAAAAAGCGTCGGCCTGCTTCGCTCGGAATGACAAAATGTGGCGGGGAGCGGAGTGATAGCACGAAACGGATTGGGCGTGGATGCGTCTGAGAGCGTGGTAAAGTTTGCTGGGCGCTGGGATAGGCGCTAGGAGAGTGGGGATGAGGCGAGTGATTTGCGGTGCGGCGATGATTTGCGGTGTGGCGATTGTGGCGCTTGGCGCGGCGGGGTTGGTGCGGGCGGATGAGCGGGCGAAGGGGCCGGCGGAGGATGGGACTATGCCGGCGCTGGTGAAGATTGCGGGGGAAGGGCAATTGAATTCGCATGCGTTTCAGTTTTTGACGGAACTGAGTGATGACATTGGGTCGCGGGTGACGGGATCGCCTGCGGAGCGGAAGGCGGAAGAGTGGGGCGCGGCGAAGATGCGGGCTATCGGGCTCGAGAACGTGCACACGGAGAAGTACACCATCTGGAAGGGGTGGACGCGGGGTACGGCGGAAGCGGAGTTGATTGCGCCGACGCGGCACAAGCTGCATGTGGACGCGATGGGTTGGACGGGATCGACGCCGGCGGGCGGAGCGGAAGGCGAGATCGTGCCGGTGAATCTGTTTGATTTGGACAATGAGATCAAAAACGTGGGGCGGTTGAAGGGCAAGATCCCGATGATGGTGATCAAGGGAAAGCCGAACAAGAGCTTCATCATGCTGTTTGCGCAATTCGGCGATTTTCTGAAGGCAGCGAGTTCGGCGGGAGCGATTGCGGTGATTGGCGGGCAGGGCGGCGGGAAGTCGGCGGGGATGAACCTGACGCATACGGGAATATTGGGATTTGACGTGGATTTCGCGGTGCCGGTGGTGTCCATGACCGCGGAGGATCAGGGACAAATCGAGCGTTTTCTGGAGCGAGGGATTACGCCGCGGGCGCGATTCAACGTGCAGAACACGTTTACGAATGGTCCGGTGGAGACGGCGAATGTGGTGGGCGAAATTCGCGGGCGGGAGCATCCGGAAGAAATTCTTGTCGTAGGCGGACATCTGGATTCGTGGGATTTGGCGGAAGGGACGACGGACAACGGGTCGGGCACGGCGACTACGCTGGGCGCGGCGGATGCGATCAAGCGTTCGGGAGAGCGGCCGCGGCGGACGATTCGCTTCGTGTTGTTCACCGGCGAAGAGCAGGGACTCGACGGATCGTTTGCGTATATGAAGGAGCACAAAGCGGAACTGGCCAATCATCTGGGCGATCTGGTGCTGGATGCGGGACAAGGCGCGGTGAAAGGCTTTCAGATGGGCGGGCGCGATGATTTAATTCCGGCGTTCGAGGCGTTCACGAAAGGGATTGCGAATCTTCGGACGCTGAGCGTGGACGATAAGATCGAATCGGGGACGGATACGCTGCCGTTTACGATTGCGGGTTTGCCGGGAATTAATATGCTGCAGGACACGGCGGATTATGGATTCACGCATCATTCGGCGGCGGATGCTTTAGAGGCGCAAAAACCGGATGTGCTGACCATGAATTCGACGCTGATGGCGCTGGCGGCGTATTGGATCGCGGACCGGCCGGAGCGATTTGCGACGCCGTGGCCGGCGGAGCGGACCGCCAAAATGCTGCGGGCGCAGAATGAATATGAGGAGCTGAAGGCGTTTAATATCTGGCCTTATGGGGATCTGGGAGCGGAGGGGAAGGACAAGAAGGAGTAGAAGGGCCGGGGCCAGGTAAGCGGCCGGGCGCGACGAACTACTCATAAGCTATTGATTGTGGTAGACTTACCTGCGACTGAGCGTGAGTCGCGGAAAAGCGACCGGTGAGGCCGATAGCCAATCTAATGCCTGATGGGCTCTGAAAGGCTGGTTGGGTACCCGGGAGGCCGTTTTCCACAGAGGTTTCCACAGGGTCATTTTTAAAGAGATTTGACAGAGCACGTTCTTTTCCTTATACTCTTTTTTTTGTGAGGGGTAGTTCTACCCTCGTAGGGGGCAGCTGCAGTGTTGTGTGCTGCGGTTGTTCAGTTGGAAGGAAATCTTCGGTCCCGGAACATTGCTGGACGGAATGGGACAGAAGAGCGGCCGGAATGGGACGCCAGTCCCGCAAAGCCGAGTAAGCCTCTCCAAAGGTAATCCAAGAGAAGAATTCTCCCTCTTGGAGTGCGTGCGGAGTTCTTGCTGGTTGTAGATCCGGATTCGCAGTAGACCTTTCAGCACGAGAGTGCGCTCTCGCGCCATTGTGTGCGCGCGCGGCGAGAGACGCGAGGAAGTATGCGCGTGAAGTGATGGAACGTGTCTCGTGCGGTGCCGTTTTGGGACGAGAAAGTTCCTTAAGAACGCGAGGGAAGACTGTGCCGACATTTTCGCAACTGGTGCGGATGGGACGCGAAGCGGTTCGCGTGAAGACGAAGTCGCCGGCGTTGATGGGTTGCCCGGAAAAGCGCGGAGTGTGCATTCGCGTGTACACACAAACGCCGAAAAAACCGAACTCGGCGCTGCGCAAAGTGGCGCGCGTGCGATTGACCAATGCGATCGAGGTGACGACGTACATTCCCGGTGTCGGGCACAACTTGCAGGAGCATTCGATCGTGCTGGTGCGCGGCGGACGTGTGAAGGATTTGCCGGGAGTGCGGTATCACATCGTGCGCGGAACGCTGGACGCGGCAGGCGTGGAGAATCGCAAGCAGGGGCGATCGAAGTATGGAGCGAAGAGGCCGAAGGCGGCGCAGGCGAAATAAAGAAGTAATGACGTAAAGAGACAAAGAAGTAAGGAAGAAGCGGGAAGCCGGAACGAAGTTACGAAGAAGCGAGGAACACAAGAGCAATGCCACGCAAAGGACTTGTCAGCCGCAGGAAACAGGAAGTCGATCCGGTCTACGACAATGACCTGGTCGAAAAGTTCATCTGCTCGATGATGTGGGACGGGAAAAAGAGCACGGCGCAGCGGGTGTTTTACGGCGCGATGGACCAGGTGGCCAAGAAGACGAACGACGAAGCGCTGAAAATTTTCAAGAAAGCGGTGGAGAACGTGAAGCCGCTGCTGGAAGTGAAGACGCGGCGAGTAGGCGGCGCGAACTATCAGGTGCCGGTGGAAGTGAATCCGTTCCGGCGGCAATCGCTGGCGATTCGCTGGCTGTTGCAGTATTCGCGCGAGCGCTCCGGCAAGACCATGACGGACAAGCTGGCGGATGAGTTGATCGACGCAGCGAATGCGCGCGGCGGAGCGATGAAGAAGAAAGAAGATGTGCACCGCATGGCGGAAGCGAACAAGGCGTTCGCGCACTATCGGTGGTAACCGGGCGCTGGTAAGAGGGCGCTGGTAAAAGGGCGCTGGTAAGGCGCTGGCGGCGAATCGAGATTAACGGGGAAGAAGGCAGGACGTGACGGAAGCAGTAGCAAATCGAGCAGGGGAGAAAAGGGCCGGACAACCAGCTATGGGCCGCGTATTCAAACTCGAAGACACGCGCAACATCGGGATCATGGCGCACATCGACGCGGGGAAGACCACGTCGACGGAGCGCATCCTGTATTACACAGGTGTGACCTACAAGATCGGTTCGGTGGACGAAGGCACAGCCACGATGGACTGGATGGAGCAGGAGCGCGAGCGCGGAATTACGATTACCAGCGCGGCGACTACGGCTTCGTGGGACCGTTACGGGAAGAAGTATCGCGTCAATATTATCGATACGCCGGGCCACGTGGATTTCACCGTGGAAGTGGAACGTTCACTGCGCGTGCTGGACGGCGCGGTGTGCGTGTTCGATTCGGTGGCGGGAGTGCAGCCGCAATCGGAAACGGTGTGGCGCCAGGCGGACAAGTACCGCGTGCCGCGGATTTGCTTTGTGAACAAGATGGACCGCACCGGCGCGGATTTCGACCACGTGATACGCACGATCCGGCAGCGGCTGGGCGCGCATCCGGTGCCGCTGCAGTTCCCGCTGGGCCGCGAAGACAATTTCATCGGGATTATCGATTTCCTGGAGCAGAAAGTAATTGTGTGGCTCGAGGAAACGCTGGGCGCGAAGTTTGAGATTTTCGATGTGGCGAAACTGTGGGACAAAGATTTTATCGCTTCGCGTCCGGATGTGGCGGCGGCGTTGAAGGGTTCCGCGATCGACAAAGCGTTTTACGACGAGCATCGCGCCAAGACAGTCGAGTACATCGCCGAGCATGATGACGAAGTTCTGGACAAGTATTTGACCGAAGGCACGCTGAGCCTCGAAGAAATGCGCAAGTCGATTCGCAAATCGACGCTGGGAATGAAGATCGTGCCGGTGCTGGCAGGCTCGGCGTTCAAGAATAAAGGCATTCAGCCGCTGCTCGACGCGGTGGTGGATTATTTGCCGTCGCCGGTGGATGTGCCTCCGGTGGAAGGCACGAATCCGGAGAACGATGAAGTGGTACTGCGGCGGGCGTCGGATGATCAGCCGTTTTCCGCGCTGGCATTCAAGATCATGTCGGACCCGTTTGTGGGCCACGTGACGTACATCCGCGTGTATTCGGGCGTGTTGAAGTCTGGCAGCTACGTGTACAACCCGACCAAGCGTTCGCGCGAACGCATCAGCCGTTTGCTGCAGATGCACGCAAACAAGCGCGAGGAAATTGACGAAATTTATGCCGGTGATATCTGCGCTTGCGTGGGATTGAAGAGCGTGAATACCGGCGACACGCTTTGCGATGAAAACAAGCAGATCATTCTGGAGAATATTGATTTCCCGGCGCCGGTGATTTCGGTGGCCATCGAGCCGAAGACCAAAGCGGACCAGGACAAGCTGGGCGTGGCTATGCAACGGCTGGCGCAGGAAGATCCGACGTTCCGCGTTTCGACCGAGCCGGATACGGGGCAAACGCTGATTTCCGGCATGGGCGAGTTGCACCTGGAAATTATCGTCGACCGCATGCTGCGCGAATACAACGTGCAGGCGAACGTGGGCCGCCCGCAGGTGGCGTACCGCGAAACCATTCGCAAGACCGCTAACGGCGAAGGCAGATACATCAAGCAGACCGGCGGCAAAGGCCAGTACGGCCATTGCAAAATCGAATTGCACCCGATTCCCAGCTCCAGCCACGAAAACATGAAAGAGATGTCCACGGACGATCTCGACGTGCTGGCGAAGGAAGTGGTGGGCGGCGGCTCGGCGGGCAAATGGAAATTCGACAAGGAACACCGCTTCCTGTTCATCGACAAGATCGCCGGCGGCTCGATTCCGCGCGAATTCATTCCGCCGATCGAAGCGGGCATTCGCGAAGCGCTGGACAACGGCATTCTGGCCGGTTTTCCCACCGTGGACGTCGCGGTGGTTCTCGTTGACGGCAGCTATCACGATGTGGACAGCAACGAAATGGCGTTCAAGATCGCCGGGTCGATGGCGTACAAGGACGCTTGCGCCAAGGCCAAAGCAGTTTTGCTTGAGCCGATCATGAAAGTGGAAGTAGTGGTTCCGGAAGAATATATGGCCGCGGTGTTTGGCGATTTGAACGCGCGGCGTTCCGCGATTCAGGGCACCGAGAATCGCGCGGGCAGCAACGTGATTCGCGTGGAAGTGCCGCTGGCGCAGATGTTCGGTTACGCCACGGATTTGCGCAGCCGCACGCAGGGCCGCGCCACGTTTACGATGCACTTCTCGCACTATGCCGAGCTTCCTGCGGCGCTTGCGGAAGAAGTGATCAAGAAGCACCGGGGCGAAAAGTAAGACGACGAGTTTGAGCTGAGTTAAAAGACTTCGACTGAGGAGCAGAGGACGCAATGGCGAAGGAGAAATTCGAGCGCAGTAAACCGCACGTGAACATCGGAACCATTGGTCACATCGATCATGGCAAAACGACGCTGACGGCGGCGATTACGAAAGTGTTGTCGAAGCATAATCCGAAGGTGGCGTTCCGCGCGTTTGACACCATTGACAACGCGCCGGAAGAGCGCGAGCGCGGCATCACTATCGCCGTTTCGCACGTCGAGTATGAGACCGCGAACCGGCACTACGCGCACATGGACTGCCCGGGTCATGCCGACTACATCAAGAACATGATTACCGGCGCGGCGCAGATGGATGGCGCGATTCTGGTGGTGGCGGCGACGGATGGCCCGATGCCGCAGACGCGCGAGCACATTCTTTTGGCTCGCCAGGTCGGCGTTCCGGCGGTCGTGGTGTTCTTGAACAAATGCGACATGGTCGAAGACGCGGAACTGCTCGAACTGGTGGAACTCGAAGTACGAGAACTGTTGAAGACGTATCAGTTTCCCGGCGACAAGATTCCGGTAGTGCGCGGCAGCGCGCTGCAAGCCTTGAATGGCGACGCGAAGTGGGAAAAGTCGATCGATGAGCTGATGACCGCAGTGGACGAGAATGTGCCGCTGCCGGTGCGTGACATTGACAAACCGTTTGCCATGCCGATTGAAGACATTTTCTCGATTTCCGGCCGCGGTACCGTGGTTACCGGCCGAGTCGAGCGCGGCAAAGTGAAAGTTGGCGAGGAAATCGAGATTGTGGGTTTCCGCCCGACACAGAAAAAGGTTGTGACCGGCGTGGAAATGTTCCGCAAGCTGCTGGATGAGGGCTTGGCGGGAGACAACGTGGGGCTTTTGCTGCGCGGCACTGAAAAGGAAGATGTGGAGCGCGGGCAAGTGGTCTGCAAGCCGGGATCGATCACGCCGCACACGAAGTTCAAAGCGGAAGCGTATGTGCTCACGAAGGAAGAAGGCGGGCGGCATACACCGTTCTTCACCGGCTATCGTCCGCAATTTTACTTCCGCACCACGGACGTCACTGGCGATGTGAAACTGCCGACCGGCGTGGAAATGGTCATGCCGGGCGACAACGTCAGCTGCGAAGTGAGCTTGATTACGCCGGTAGCGCTCGAAAAGGGACTGCGTTTCGCGATTCGCGAAGGCGGCCACACCGTCGGCGCCGGCGCCGTCACCGAGATCGTCGAGTAATGACTATGAGACAAGGCGACAAAATTCGCATTCGTTTAAAAGCTTACGATCACCGGATTCTGGATCAGTCCACCCGGGAAATCGTGGAGACCGCCAAACGTACTGGCGCTGATGTGGCCGGCCCGATTCCTCTGCCGACCACCATCAACCGCTGGACGGTGTTGAGTTCGCCGCACGTGGACAAGAAGGCTCGCGAGCAATTCGAGATGCGCACGCACAAGCGGCTCATCGACATTCTCGAGCCCACACCGGACACGGTCGACGCATTGATGAAACTCGATTTGCCGCCGGGTGTGGACGTGGAAATCAAGGCGTTCGGCCACGCTGCAGCGAAGTAGCAGCAGTTTTCTGGAGCGCCCCGGCCTGGCTGGGACATCTTGAGCAAGGCGCAGCCAATACCGGAAGCAAGGCAAGCTGCGAAAGAGAGAAGAGAGAAAAATGGCCGTCGACGGGATTATCGGAATCAAGCTGGGCATGACGCAGATCTTCGCGGAAGATGGTGCGCTGGTTGGCTGCACCGTGCTGCAGGCCGGCCCTTGCGTGGTGGTACAGCGCCGCACCAAGGAAAAAGACGGTTACGAAGCCGCGCAACTTGGCCTGGTGGAATTTGTGAAGCCGCAGCGCGTCAACAAAGCCATGACCGGACACTTCAAAAAAGCGAATGTTGCTCCCATGAAAGTGTTGCAGGAAATTCGTCTTTCTGAGGCAGGCAAGGGCGAGTCGAAAGACGAGACCAAAGTTGGCGACCGCGTGCTGGTGGAAAGCTTCAAAGCCGGCGAATTGGTGGATGTTTGCGGCGTAAGCAAAGGCAAAGGCTTTGCCGGAGGCGTCAAACGCTGGCACTACGCCGGCGGTGATGCTACGCACGGTTCGATGTTTCATCGCGCCCCGGGCGGCATTGGCGGCAGTTCGTTTCCTTCGCGCGTGTGGAAGAACCAGCACTTTCCGGGTCACATGGGCCATGCCCGAGTAACCGCCAAGAATTTGAAAGTGATCAAAGTGGATACGGACGAAAACCTGTTGCTGGTGCGCGGATCGGTTCCGGGACCCAGCGGGCAATACATTTTCATCCGCAAAGCGTTGGTGGGTGCGCGGCCGCAAGGCAACAAGAAGGTCAAGTAAGCGAGTTTAGATCTTAAGGGATAGGAAAAGAATTATGCCGGTCGTGGATGTAGTCAATCTGGATGGCAAGAAAGTCGGCTCGGTGGAGCTGGCGGATGCGGTTTTCGGCGCCAAGATCAATCAAGATCTGCTGCACGAAGCGTCGCGCTGGCATCTTCGGGAGTTGCGTGCGGGCACGCACAAGACCAAAGACAAGAGCGAAGTCAGCGGCGCAGGCCGCAAGCTCTGGAAGCAGAAGGGTACCGGCCGCGCGCGTGTCGGCTCGATTCGTTCGCCGCTCTGGCGGCATGGCGGCACGGTGCATGGACCCAAGCCGCGCAGCTATGGCTACGCTTTGCCGAAGAAAATGATTCTGGGCGCGCTGCGTTCCGCGCTTTCCGCGAAACTCGCGGAGCAGAAGCTGACGGTAGTCGATGCCTGGACGCTCGATACGCACAAGACCAAGTCTTTGCTCGGCGCGCTCGGCAAACTCAGCGTAAAGAAGACCGCCTTGCTGGTGGCTTACGGCGAAAATCGCAACCTCGATCTCGCCAGCCGCAATCTCGAGGGCGTCAAATTGTCGGCGCCCAATGTTTTGCAGCCGTATGACGTGCTGCGCCACGATTTAGTGCTGCTTTCGAAGGACGCTGCCGCGCGGCTGACGCATACGCTGGATCCGGAGAAGAAGCCCATCGAAGTTCCGCACGTGGAAACGATTGCTCCAGCTCCGCCAGTGAAAAAGGTAGCTGCTCCGAAAGCTGCAGCGAAGAAGCCTGCTGCCGCGAAAAAGCCGGCAAAAGCAGCGGCTCCGAAAAAAGGCAAGGGGAAGGGATAAGCGATGTCGACACCCCATTATCAAATCATTCGCCGGCCAATCATCACGGAAAAGGGCCTGGGCGTGAAGGAATTGCAGCACACCGTAGTCTTCGAAGTTTCCGCGAAGGCTACCAAGACGCAGATAAAAGAAGCGGTGCAGCAGATTTTCAAAGTAAAGGTTGAGGGAGTACGTACCGCCAATTTTTTGGGCAAGATGCGCCGCCGCGGGCAGAGCGAAGGGTACCGGCGGGACTGGAAGAAAGCGTACGTCAAGCTCGCCGAAGGCGAAAAGATGATCGAGTACGCGGACAATTTGTAAGCAGCGAAGCAGCGAACGAAAGGCTTTGAGAAGGTAAGAGGCAGCGATGGGACTGAAGAGCTTTAATCCATATACGGCTTCACGGCGCTTTATGACCGTGCTTGACAAAAGCCATATCACCAAGCAAACGCCGGAAAAGGCGCTGCTGGAGCCGAAAAAGCGCTCCGGCGGACGCAACAACCACGGCGAAATCGTGGTGTGGCATCGCGGCGGCGGTCACAAGAAGCAGTACCGCAAAGTGGACTTCCGGCGCGACAAAGCCGGAGTGCCTGCAAAGGTGGCCGCGATCGAGTACGACCCGAATCGCAGCGCCAATCTCGCGCTTTTGCATTACGCCGATGGCGACAAGCGCTACATCCTGCATGCGGTGGGCCTCGAAGTCGGCGCTACGGTAACCACTGGCGAAGGCGCGGACATTCTTCCCGGCAATGCCATGCAGTTCCGGCACATTCCGCCGGGAACGATGGTGCACAACATCGAGTTGTATCCCGGACGCGGCGGTCAAGTGGTGCGTTCGGCGGGCGGCTCGGCGCAGTTGCTCAGCAAAGAAGGTGATATTGCGCTGATCAAGCTGCCTTCCGGCGAAGTGCGCAAGTTTTCCGTGGAGTGCATGGCGACGGTTGGCCAGGTTGGCAACGTCGATCATGAAAACGAAAACTTCGGCAAAGCCGGGCGTACCCGCTGGCGCGGTATCAAGCCAACGGTGCGCGGTGTGGCCATGAACCCAGTCGATCATCCTCACGGTGGCGGTGAAGGCAAAGTCAAAGGCAACCATCCGCAAACGCCGTGGGCTTTCCCGACGTTGGGGAAGAAGACGCGGCACAACAAGCGCACCGACAAGAACATTGTCGAGCGCAGGAAGTAGTGGACCAGCTGAACGGGTGTTGCTGAGGGGGAACCACACGCAGCCAATGCGAGAAACCGGGCGGTGATTTGAAAGCGGTCCGGTGAGAGCAAAACATGCGAGCGACACGAACAGCACGAGCAACACGAACAGGACGCAGCACCAGCCGGAGAACTTCCCGGCGTGCCAAGCGCTCGTCCGCAAAACGCCACGCCGTCAAACACGCCGCCAAGCCGGTGCGCGTGGCGGCCAAGGTGGTAAAGAAAGTGGTGGTGGCGCCGCTCGAGCCGCAGCTTTACAAGCTGTGCAAGCCGGGCTGGGCCGTGATTGTGGACCGCGCGCCGAACGCGCAAGGCCTCCGGTTTGTGTGCCCGTTCTGTCCCAGGTCTCACCGGGTTCCGGGTCCGGTACGTGGATTTAAGAAGATGCGGCACGCCCAATGGGGCCGTTTGCGCCGCGTAGAGGAATAGGAAAAAGAGGAATAGGGAGCTATGGCACGTTCACTGAAAAAAGGGCCGTTTGTCGATGCGCACCTCCGCGAAAAAGTGGAAGGGCTGAACACGCGCAATGAAAAGAAAGTGGTCAAAACGTGGTCGCGCCGCTCGACGATTGTGCCGGACATGATCGGACACACCATCGCGGTGCACAACGGCAAGAAATTCATTCCCGTGTATGTGACCGAGCAAATGATTGGGCACAAGCTGGGTGAGTTCTCGCCGACACGCACGTTCAAAGGCCATGCCGTGAAAGCAGCTCTCGAGAGGGCGGCAGGCGCGGCTCCAGCAGGCGCAGCAGGCCCGGGAGGCGGCGCACCAGCACCAGCTGCAGCGCCGAAAGCATAAGCCATGGCTGAGATACAGACACAGATTCCTTCGATCGAAGCGCACGCGATGGCCAAGCATGTGCGCATGTCGCCGCAAAAAGCGCGCTTGGTGATCGATTTGATTCGCGGGCAGCGCGTCAACGAAGCGTTGCAGACGTTGCGCTACACGCTGAAGCGCTCCGCCAAGCACATCGAAAAAGTGCTGCGCAGCGCGGTAGCCAACGCCGAACGCAAAGCCGAAGATGCCGGCTCGCCGCTCGACGTCGACGAACTGTACGTTTCGAAGTGCTTCGTCAATGAAGGATCGCGCTGGAAGCGGTTACGTCCCGCGCCGATGGGCCGCGCGTTCCGCTACCAGAAGCGCACCGCGCATTTGTGGGTTGGCGTAGCGGAGCATCATGTCGCCGCCGCCGAACGCCACGCCGCGAATGTGGCCGAATCGGAAGCGCAAAAGGGTGTGCGGGGAACCGCGCGCCGCGTTCGCAAAGCATTGGCCGGCAAGCCGTCGGCTCCGAAGAAGGGCAAGAAGTAAGGAGACTCATGGGACAGAAAGTTCATCCATACGGTTTTCGCCTCGGCTACAACAAGCCGTGGAAGTCGCGCTGGTACGCGGACCGCGATTACGCCGAGCTTTTGCACGAAGACGTCAAGCTGCGCCGCGAACTGAAAGAGCGCCTCAAGTCCGCCGGCGTCAGCTCGATCGATATCGAACGCGCCGCCAACAAACTGGTGGTACGCATTTATACCGCGCGTCCCGGCATCATCATCGGCCGCAAAGGCGCGGAAATCGACAAGCTCAAGCAAGAAGTACAAAAGCGCACCAAGCGCGAAGTGCATATCGACATTCAAGAAGTGCACCGGCCGGAGTTGGATGCCACGCTGGTCGCGGAATCGATCGCGTTGCAGCTTGAAAAGCGCGTCGCGTTTCGCCGCGCCATGCGCAAAGCAGTGGACTCCGCGCTGCGTTTCGGATGCAAAGGGATCAAGGTCCGCGTGGCCGGGCGTTTGAATGGCGCGGAAATCGCGCGCAAAGAGTGGTATCTGCAAGGCCGTTTGCCGCTGCAAACGCTGCGCGCGGACATCGATTACGGCACTGCGGAAGCGAACACCACTTACGGAGTGATTGGCGTGAAGTGCTGGGTCTATCAAGGCGAAAACGTTCCCAAGAAAGCTTCCAAGATTCAAAAGGAACGCGAAGTCGCCACGGTAGCGTAAGCGTTGAAAAAAGGTTTTAGGGACGAGGGAATATAGCGATGTTGATGCCGAAGAAAGTGAAGTACAGAAAGCAGATGCGCGGCCGGCGCAATGGCAAAGCCTGGCGCGGCGGCGCGTTGGCGTTCGGTGAATACGGGCTGAAAGCTATGGAATGCGCGTGGATTACCGACCGGCAGATCGAAGCTTCGCGCGTGGCCATCACCCGCTTCATCAAGCGCGGCGGCAAACTGTGGATCCGCATTTTTCCGGACAAGCCGTTCACCAAAAAGCCCGCGGAAACCCGCATGGGCAAAGGCAAAGGCGCTCCGGAGAAGTGGGTCGCGGTGGTCAAGCCCGGGCGCATCATGTTCGAAATGGCCGGCGTGGATGAAGCTACGGCGCGCGAAGCGATGACCCTCGCGGCGCACAAGCTGCCCATTCCCACGAAATTCATCAGCCGTTCGGGGAGCCTCTGATGCCGCGGCGCATTGAAAAAATCCGTGAAGCCAGCGCCAACGAGCTCGAAGCGCAGCACAAGGATCTTACCGAACAGATTTTCCGTTTGCGCTTTCAGCTTACGACCGGGCAAGCCGAAGCGCTCAAACGGCTTCGTGAAGCAAAAAAAGATCTCGCGCGCGTGAAAACGCTTCTTCGCGCGCATGAATTGAAGAAGGCATAAGGCAGAAAAGATGACACCTGAAACACAAAACGCGGTGGAAGCGAAACCCGGCCAGAGCACCGAGCTCACCGGCAAAGTTACCAGCGCGAAAATGGAAAAAACCATCGTCGTGGAAGTTACGCGGCTCGTGCAACACAAGAAATACCGCCGCGTTGTGCGCATCTCGAAAAAGTTTTACGCGCACGATGAAAAGCGCGAAGCCAAGCAGGGCGATACCGTGCGCATTGTTTCTTCGCGCCCGCTTTCCCGGCTCAAACGCTGGCGGCTTGAAGAAGTGCTGACGCGAAATACGTCGGCGGAGTAACGGAGACAGGGAGCACATTATGATTCAGATGCGAACCTGGCTGACGGTTGCGGACAATTCCGGCGCACGCAAGTTGATGTGCATCATGCCGGTGGGCGGCGACGTCGGCTTGAAAGCCGGCCTCGGCGACATTGTTACCGCTTCGGTGAAGGAAGCCACGCCGGAAAGCCAGGTCAAGGAAGGCAAAGTCGTGAAATGCGTGATCGTGCGCATGAGAAAAGAGTCGCGCCGCCGGGATGGCACGTACATCCGGTTCGACGACAACGCCGCGGTGCTGATTAATGACGCCAACGAGCCGGTCGGTACACGCGTCTTCGGCCCGGTAGCTCGCGAGCTGCGCGAGAAAAAATTCACCAAGATCGTCTCGCTCGCTCCGGAGGTTTGGTAAACATGCCAGTATCGGACAGACACGGGCGTACCAAGCGCTTTCGCCTTTCGATTCACAAAGGCGACAACGTCAAAGTGGTGGCGGGACGCGATGCCGGCAAAAGCGGCCGGGTGCTTTCCATCAACGCCAAGAAAAACACTATCGTGGTCGAGCATGTGCAAATCATCAAGCGCCATACCCGGCCGAACCCGCAGAAAAATATCAAGGGCGGCATCGTGGAAAAAGAAGGGCCGATCAACGTTTCGAACGTCATGCTCGTCTGCGGCAGTTGCGGAAAGCATACCCGCGTCGGCCACACCATTTTGCCGGACGGCACGAAAGTCCGCAGTTGTAAACGCTGCGGCGCGACTTTGGATAAGTAAAAAGGGATCAGCATGAAAAGCAGATTGCAGGACAAATACAGAGAAGAAACCGTTCCCGCGATGATGAAGCGCTTCGGCTGGAAGAACCTTATGGCTGTGCCGAAGCTCTCGAAAATCACCGTGAACATCGGCCTTGGCGAAGCCAGCCAGAACGCCAAGCTGCTGGATACCGCGGCTGTCGAACTCGGCCAGATCACCGGCCAGAAGCCCATCATCACCAAGGCGAAAAAGTCCATTGCGAATTTCAAGATCCGCAAAGGCATGCCGATTGGCTGCGCGGTCACGCTGCGCGGCGACCGCATGTACGAATTTCTCGACCGCTTGTGCAACGTCGTACTGCCTCGCGTGCGCGATTTCCGCGGTTTGCCTTCGAACGCTTTCGACGGGCGCGGCAATTACACTCTCGGCTTGAAAGACCAGCTGGTCTTTCCCGAAATCGATTACACCCGCGTCGACAAAATCAAAGGCATGAACGTTACGCTTACAACCACCGCGAAGAATGATGAAGAAGGCCGCGAGCTGCTCAAAAGTCTCGGCGTGCCGCTTCGCGTTCCAGGGGGAGCACAATAAATGGCTCGTCTCGCCAAAATCGCCAAGTCGCTCAAGAAGCCCAAGTTCAAAGTGCGTGTCCGCAACCGTTGCCGCGTCTGCGGCCGCGCTCGCGCGTACATTCGCAAGTTTCAGATGTGCCGTATCTGTTTCCGCGGCATGGCGCTCAAGGGAGAAATTCCCGGCGTCACGAAAGCCAGCTGGTAGGAGCCGAGCAGGAATATGCAAACTGATCCCATTGGCGATTTTCTAGCGCGCCTTCGCAACGCCGCCGCAGCCAAGCACCAGCGCGTCGATGTTCCGGCGTCCAAGCTGAAGTCCGAGATTGCCCGCATCCTCAAGGAAGAGGGTTACATCTCGACGTTCAAAATGGTCGACGAAAACAAGACCCGCAAAGTGCTGCGCGTTTTCTTGAAGTACACCCCGGACCGCCGCAGCGTCATTACCGGCTTGCGGCGCATTTCCCGGCCGGGGGCGCGCCGTTACGTCGGCTCCGGCGAAATCATCGCCGTAGTCGGCGGACTTGGCATCAGCATTATGACCACGCCGAAAGGCTTGATGAGCGGACGTTCCGCGCGCAAAGCCAAAATCGGCGGCGAAGTGTTGTGCGAAGTCTGGTAGAGCACGATTTTGTAGTGGCGGGTCTTTAGGCCCGCCAGGCAAGTTTGAGGACAAGGACTAAAAGATGTCACGTATCGGCAACAAACCAATTCCCGTGCCGCAGGGCGTAAAAATCGCTCTCGCCGCCACACAGATTGACGTGCAAGGGCCCAAGGGCAAGCTCTCCGTGCCGGTCCCGCGCGGCATCTCCTTCGAACAGAAGGACGGCATTCTCAACGTCAAGCGCGACAGCGAAGAGCATCGCGCGCTGCACGGTCTGGCGCGCGCTCTGGTCGCCAACGCCGTTCATGGCGTCACGCTCGGCTTCAAAAAAGAGCTCGACATCGTGGGTGTCGGTTACCGCGCTGAGCTCAAAGGCAAAGCCGTCAATTTCGCGCTCGGCAAGTCGCACCCCATCGAGTTTACGATTCCCGAAGGCGTGCAGATTTCCGTCGAGAAGCAGACCCATCTGGTCGTCAGCGGCGCGGACAAGGGCCAGGTCGGACAGGTGGCTGCGGACATTCGTTCGCTGCGCCCGCCCGATCCGTACAAGCAGAAAGGCATTCGCATCAGCGGCGAACGTCTGAAGAAGAAGGCCGGCAAGGCAGGAGCCAAGACCACCGCATAATTTTCATATGTAGGGGTGCAGCACCGCTGCGCCCCATCTTGGCAAGACGTAGATGCTTAGCAAGATGTAGGCACCAGGAGAACAACAGTGGCAGGCGTAAAAGCTCGTAAGCTATCTCGCGATCAGCATCGCATCAAGGTGCATGCCCGGTTGCGCATGCGCGTCTCCGGTACGCCGGAGCGCCCGCGCCTCGCGGTGTACCGCTCGCTCGATCACATTTATGCGCAAGTGATTGACGATCATTCCGGCAAGACGCTGGTCTCCGCCAGCTCCGTGGACACCGAGTCCAAAAAGAGCGTCAAAGGCGGCGGCAACGTGGCGGCGGCCAAAGTGATTGGCAAGCTCGTCGCCGAGCGCGCCAAAGCGGCTGGAGTCAACAAAGTGGTTTTCGATCGCGGCGGTTACAAGTATCACGGCCGCGTCAAGGCGCTCGCGGATGCGGCGCGGGAAGCGGGGTTACAGTTCTAAGCCTATGTCGAAGCAACTTTTACGCGATAGTCTAGCGGTGCGCAGGCTTCTGGAGGTGAATCCGTCCGATCTTAAGGACGACGTCATCGCCATCAACCGCGTCACCAAGGTAGTCAAAGGCGGCAAGAATCTCAGCTTCTCCGCGCTTGTCGTGGTCGGCGATCATCATGGCCATGCCGGATTCGGCATGGGCAAAGCGCGCGAAGTGCCCATGGCCATCAAGAAAGCCATCGAGCAAGCCAAGAAGAATTTGATTAAGCTCAACCTCAAAGGCACAACGATTCCGCATCAGGTGCTCGGGCGTTACGGATCGGCGGAAGTGCTCCTCAAGCCCGCTTCCGAAGGCACTGGCGTAATTGCCGGTGGCCCGGTCCGCAAAGTCATGCAAGTTGCGGGAATTCACAATGTGCTGACCAAGTCGCTGGGCACCTCGAATCCGCACAACGTCATCAAAGCCACGTTTTCGGCTTTGCTCAGCTTGAAGGACGCGGCACAAGTGGCCGAAACGCGTTCCAAAACCGTCGACGAAATCAGCGGCCGGCAAAAAGAAAAAGCCGCCGGCAGTGAGAGCCATTCATGAGCGCCCAGAAGAAAGCTCCGGCAAAATCTTCCGGCACCGTGAAAATCAAATGGGTAGTCAGCTTCATCAGCTGTACTGACGACATGCGCGCAACCATTCGCGGCCTCGGCTTGCGCAGATTGCATCATGTGGTCGAGCGCCAGGATACGCCGGAAACCCGCGGCATGATCCATAAGGTGCGCCATCTCGTGGAAGTGGTGGAGTAATCGATGCCTAGAAAAAATCCCAGCGGCCCTCGCGGGTCGCGCAAACGCGGCCAGCACAAGCCCGCAGCTCCGGTAAAGGGTGCGCGCAAGACTTACACTCTTTCCAACTTGCATCCGGCTCCTGGCTCGCGCAAAAAGAAAGTCCGCGTCGGCCGCGGCATGGGTTCCAAGCTCGGCAAGACCGCCGGCGCCGGCAACAAAGGCCAGAAATCCCGCCGCGGCTATTCGCGCCGCCGTGGTTTTGAAGGCGGCCAGATGCCGTTGCATCGCCGCATGCCCAAGCGCGGCTTTCACAATCCGTTTGGTGTCAGCTACTCGGTCGTCAACCTGGAAGAGCTTAATGTCTTCCCGGAAGGCGAAACGGTTACGCCGGACCTGTTGCGCGCTCACGGTTTCATCCGCCGCGTCACTGACCCCATTAAGGTCCTCGGCGACGGCGAATTGACCGTCAAATTAGCCATTCACGCGCATGCTTTCAGCGCGTCGGCCAAGGAAAAGATTGCTAAAGCAGGTGGTTCGTTCGAGCTTGTAGCGCGGTAAGGAAAACGAGCGGGATCATCGTATGAATCGATTCATCGAAGCTGTCAAGAATATGTTCCGCATTCAAGACTTGCGGACCCGCGTCTTGTTCACGCTAGCTCTCCTGGCGGTTTACCGCATTGGCGCGCACATCCCCACGCCCGGCATCAATACCGCCGTGCTCGAGGAAATCTTCAAGCAGTCTGCGGGCTCCGTACTCGGCATCTTCGATCTCTTCAGCGGCGGCAATTTCCGCCGTCTCACCATTTTTGCGCTCGGCATCATGCCGTACATCACTTCGTCGATCATCCTGCAATTGATGACCGTCGTTTTCCCGTACCTCGAGCGCCTGCAAAAAGAAGGCGAGCTCGGCCGCCGCAAAATCACGCAATACACGCGCTACTTGACCATCGTTCTCAGCATCGTGCAATCGCTCTCTATCGCCGGCACCCTGCAAGCCCCCAGCGCCAATGTCGGCGGCCAGTCGCTCGTTTATCACCCCGGCCTGGCGTTCACGCTCATGACCGTGCTAACGCTCACCACCGGCTCCGCTTTCATCATGTGGCTTGGCGAGCAGATCAGCGAGCGCGGCATCGGCAACGGTATGTCGCTCATCATCTTTGTCGGCATCGTCGTAGGCTTGCCGCACGCCATCTTCGATCTGTACGAAAAAGCCAAAACCCAGGCTTGGGGGCCGTTTACTCCGCTCGCTTTGATCTTCCTTGTCGCGCTCATGATCGCTGTCGTCGCCTTCATCGTCTTCGTCGAAGGTGGCCAGCGGCGCATCCCGGTGCAATACGCCAAGCGCGTAGTCGGCCGCCGTGTTATGGGCGGACAATCTTCGTATCTCCCGCTGCGCGTTAATTCCAGCGGCGTCATTCCCCCGATCTTTGCCAGTTCTTTGCTGGCCTTTCCCGCTACTGCTGCGCTTCTCTTCGGCACCCGTTGGCCCTTTGTGAAAGGCATCGCCGAAGCTTTGAAATGGGGCGAGCCGCTGTACACCCTTTTGTACGTCACCATGATTTTGCTCTTCGCCTTTTTCTATGTGGGCATCGTCTTCAACCCCACCGAACTTGCCGACAATATGCGCAAGAACGGCGGTTTTATTCCCGGCATTCGGCCGGGCCGCAACACTTCCGAGCATGTCAGCAGAATCTTGAAGCGGCTCACGTTCATCGGCGCGGTGTATCTCGCGGTGGTTTGCTTGCTCCCCGAATGGATGATTGCGGGCATCCATCTCGACCACATCAATATTTTGGGTATTGGCTCCTGGTTCGACCGCCACTTCCCGGTCTGGTTCCTTAAAGGCCTGGGCGTGCAGTTTTATTTTGGCGGTACGTCGCTGCTGATCGTCGTGGGTGTAGCCATGGACACCGTCCAGCAGCTCGAAGCGCAGTTGGTTATGCGCAATTACGAAGGTTTCGCTCGGAAGGGCCGGCTGCGCGGCCGGCGCTAGCAGATGGAGACGGGCGGAGTGGCGGGCGCGCTCCCGCTGGAGAAGTTGCACCGCGCGGTGATTTTTCTCGGGCCTCCGGGCGCGGGAAAAGGCACACAGGCGAAAGAGCTGGCACGGCAGTACGGTGTCCCGCATCTTTCGACCGGGGACATGCTTCGCGAGCACATCAGCCAGGGAACTCCTCTGGGCGTGCAAGCGAAGCCGGTCATGCAGCGCGGGGAACTCGTTCCGGATTCGATCATCCTCAAGATGGTCGCGCACCGCATCGAGTGCCCGGATTGTACCGACGGTTTTGTGTTTGACGGATTTCCGAGGACGGTTACGCAAGCGCAGTTTCTCGGAGAGCTGCTCAAGCAGCATGGTTACAAGCAGCCGGTGGTGGTGCATTTTGCTATCGATCCGGCGCTGCTGATGCGGCGGATTACCGGCCGGCGGATGTGCAAAGTGGGCGGCGAGATTTACAATATTTACGAGCGCCGCACCAAAGTCGAAGGCCGGTGCGATAGCGACGGCGGTGAGCTCGAGCAGCGGCCGGATGACCGCGAGGAAATCGTGGCTCCCCGGCTGGCAGCCTACGCCGCGCAAACCGCGCCGCTGGTCGCTTATTACAAGCGGCTGGGCCGCTTGCACGACGTGGACGCCTCGAAAAGCGTCGGCGAAGTGACCAAGCAAGTGCTCGAAATTGTACGCGGGGCCAAGTAACCCGGCCAGGTGCCAGGCTGGGAGAATGGAAGATGGCGATACATCTCCGAAGCGCGGATGAGCTGGAAAAGATGCACCGCGCTGGCCTGCTCGTGCACGAAGTTTTGACGGCGCTGCGCGGTTTTGTGCGCCCCGGATTGACGACGATGGACCTCGAGAAGTTCGCCGAGGAAAAAATCGCCGGCAAGCCAGGCCATGCGGCGTTCAAAGGGTATCGCGGTTATCCGTGCGTGCTCTGCACCTCGGTGAACAGCGAGATCGTTCACGGCATCCCGTCGCCCAAGCGCAAATTGCGCGAAGGCGAGATCGTTTCGATCGATTTCGGGATGGAAGTGGACGGGTATTACGCGGATTCGGCGGTCACTGTGCCGGTCGGGAACATTCGGCCGGAAGTGCAGAAGCTGCTGGATGTCACCCGCGATTCGCTCGACCGCGCCATCGATAAGATGCGCGCGGGCAACCGGCTCGGCGATGTTGGCCACGCAGTACAGAGCCTGGTGGAAGCGAACGGTTTTTCGGTGGTGCGCGAGTTCGTCGGGCATGGCATCGGTACCAAGATGCACGACGAGCCTAATCTGCCGAATTACGGCGAAGCAGGACGCGGCGCTCGGTTGCAGGAAGGCATGGTCATCGCTGTGGAGCCGATGGTCAATGCCGGCGGCCCGGAAGTAAGGATGCGCGACGAGTGGGTGGCGGAGACGGCCGATGGCAGCCCTTCCGCTCACTTCGAGCACACCATCGCTGTAACCGCCAACGGGCCCTGGATCCTGACCCGGCCGAAAGAAATGACCGGGCCAGCCTGGTAAGCCCGGCGAACCGTCGAGCGCAGCTCGCAGGCGGTGCAGCGAAAGTCTTTGTAGTGGCGCAGCTGGCTGCGCCAGTCTAGCAAGGGAGTAGAAACAGGAGCATATGGCGAAGCGGCGGTTCGACGAACCAAAAGATAAGAAGAAGGACGACTCCGGCAACTCCAAGGAGGACGCCATCGAGGTGATGGCGACCGTCATCGAGCCGTTGCCCAATGCCATGTTCCGCGTCGAGCTGGAGAACAAGCACAAGGTCCTGGCGCACGTTTCCGGCAAGATGCGCAAGAATTTCATCCGCATCCTGTCCGGAGACAAAGTAGCGGTCGAGCTTTCGCCCTACGACCTGACCCGGGGAAGAATCGTCTACCGGTACAAGTAGCATCTAATAAGACTTGGCCCGATTCTTGAGGTATGGGCCGATGGGAACAAGGAGCAAGCGGTATGAAAGTCCGGGCAAGCGTCAAAAAGATTTGCGATAAGTGCAAGGTGATTCACCGCCGCGGAGTGGTGCGCGTAATCTGCACCAATCCGAAGCACAAGCAGCGCCAGGGATAATTACGAGTAAGGGCGCAGGACTCCTGCGCCCCAAACACCGAGATTGACTGAGTTAAGAGCAGCAAAGGACTTAGGAGAAAAAGCATGGCACGCATTGCAGGTGTTGATCTTCCGCCGCAGAAGCGCCTTTGGGTCGGCCTGACCGCCATTTATGGCATCGGTCAGCATCGCGCCGTCAAAATCGCGGAAAAGGCCAACGTCGATCACACCAAAAAGATTCGCGACCTGACGGAAGATGAAATCAATCACATCCGCCAGGTCATCGAGCAGGAAGGCCGCGTCGAAGGCGATCTCCGCAAGGAGATTCAGATGAATATCCGGCGCCTGATTGAAATTCAGGCTTACCGGGGCATCCGCCACCGCCGCAACCTTCCAGTGCACGGCCAGCGCACGCACACCAACGCGCGTACCCGTAAGGGTCCGCGGCGCGGCGCAGTGGCGGCCAAGAAGAAGACCACAGGCAAGAAGGGCTAACAGTTTCGCCAGCAGGGGCGCAGCACTGCTGCGCCCCATCTCGGCAAGATTTAAGATTCGCGACAAGGAACGGAGTCACACGTGGCAAAAGAGCAGCAAGGCGCAACGCCCGACACCGGAGCACCGGCAAAACCCGGAGCACCGGCAAAAACGGGAGCGGCGGCAAAGCGCAAAAAAGAGTTCAAGAAGAAGCGCGAGAAGCGCATCGTGCCGCACGGCGTGGTGCACATCGCCGCGACGTTCAACAACACGCAGATCACCATCACCGATCCGGACGGCCGGGTGCTGTGCTGGTCTTCCGCGGGCGCGATCGGCTTCAAAGGCTCGCGCAAGGGCACGCCGTACGCCGCGCAGCAGGCTTCGCTTTCCGCCGCGGGCACCGCGCGCGACCAGTACGGAGTAAAGTCCGTCGAAGTGAAAATCCAGGGGCCCGGCTCGGGACGCGAATCCGCGGTCCGCGCGCTGGCTGCCGCGGGTATCCACATCGTGGTGATCCGCGACGTCACGCCGATTCCGCACAACGGCTGCCGTCCGCCGAAGCGCCGGCGCGTTTGATACGCCTGGCTATGGAATTTCGTTTGAAAAGATTCGGGAAGGGAGAATAGAAGTTGGCAAGACATCGTGAAGCAGTGTGCCGCCTGTGCCGCCGGGAAGGGCAGAAGCTGTTCCTAAAAGGTCTGCGGTGCTTTACCGAGAAGTGCGCGATTGAGAAGCGCAACTTCGTTCCGGGGCAGCACGGGCAATCCCGGCGCCCTAAAGTAGCCGGCTACGGCTTGCAGTTGCGCGAGAAGCAGAAGGTAAAGCGCACCTACGGGCTGCTGGAACGGCAATTTCGCGGGTATTTCGAGAAAGCCGTGCGCGCCAAGGGGCCGACGGGCGAAAACCTGATCATCATGCTGGAGCGTCGCCTTGATAACGCGCTGCGGCGCGCCGGCTTCGCGTCTTCGCACGCGCAAGCCCGGCAATTCATTTTGCACGGACACGTCCGCGTGAACGGGAAGAAGGTCAATATCCCTTCGTATCTCGTGAAAGTGGCCGACGAAATCACCATCAAGGACAACATGCACCAGAACGCCATGGTTCTCGATGCGCGCAACGTGGCGCAGAGCCAGAGCGGGGTGCCGTGGCTGGAGATGGACCGCGAGAATTTCAAGGCCAAGGTCGTGGCCCTGCCCAAGCGGGATGACGTGCAGAATGCGTCGTTCAACGAGCAGTTGATCGTCGAGCTGTACTCGAAGTAAGCGCGAGGGCGACAGCGAAGAAGGCGGCGTAAAGCCGCCCCTAGAAATTTTAGCCGGCGTGTCGAGCGCCGCGGTTTTACGGGCCTCCAAAGTGGAAGCCCAGAAGGAAGGAACACGATGTGGAAGGGATTTCAAAAGCCAAAGCGTCTCGCGTCCGAGCTGGAATCGCTGACCGAAAAGTACGGCCGCTTTTCCGCACAGCCGTTTGAGCGCGGCTGGGGAACCACGGTCGGCAACGCGCTGCGCCGCGCGCTGCTTAGTTCGATCGAAGGAGCGGCGATCACCGCGGTAAAAATCGAAGGAGTGCTGCACGAATTTTCTTCGATTCCGGGCGTGGTCGAGGATGCCACCGACATTATCCTCAACCTGAAGCAGGTGCCCATCAAGCTCAACACGGACCTGCCGAAGACCATTTACGTGAACATCGAGCAGCCGGGCCCGGTTACTTCCGCGCAGATCGAAGAAGATGCGGACTTCGCCATCCTGGACAAGAGCGTGTACATCGCCACGGTCAGCGAAGGCGGCAAGCTGCAAATCGAAATGCGCGTGAAGAACGGCCGCGGGTACGTGGCAGCGGACCGCAACTACGACGAAGACCTGCCCATCGGGTACATTCCGGTGGACAGCGTGCACTCGCCGGTGCGCAAGGTCAACTACTCGGTCGAATCCGCGCGTCTCGGCCAAATGACCGACTACGAAAAGCTGATGATCGAAGTGTGGACCAACGGCGCGCTGACTCCGCAGGACTCCATCGGTCTCGCTGCGAAGCTCGTCAAGGACCACATGAGCATCTTCATCAACTTTGAAGAGCCGGTGGACACCATCGAGCCGCCGCCGGACATCGTGCACGATCCGCGCCTCGAGCATCTGGACCGCTCCGTCGAGGAACTCGAGCTTTCCGTGCGCTCTTACAACTGCCTGAAGAACGCGAATATCCAGACCATTCGCGAACTGGTGCAGAAGAGCGAAAACGAAATGCTCAAGACCAAGAACTTCGGCCGCAAGTCCCTGAACGAGATCAAAGATATACTGGTGAAGATGGGCCTCGCGCTGGGCATGAAGTTCGACGAGCACGGCCGCATTATCTGGCCGCCGCTGCCGAGCCAAACCGCGCCGCCGACGTCGGAAGAGAACGTCGGGCTGTAGCGGTAGTCGGTACTTCATAGTCGAAGGCTTTCTTCGGGGGCTAAAGCCCCCTTAAGCGAAGCGGTTATGCCGGGGCTTAAGCCCCGGCCTCCTAAGGAATCGGAATTTTCGCGCCGGCTTTCGCGGGCGGCGCGAGACGAAGGAATAGGGAGACGATGCGACACCTCAAGTCTGGATCGAAGCTGGGACGCAATCCGTGGCATCGCCGCGCGACGCTGCGGAACCTCGTGACCAACCTGCTGGAACACGGACGAATTACCACCACGCTGACGCGCGCCAAAGCGGCACGTCCAGTGGCGGAAAAGATGATCACCCTCGGCAAAAAAGACACCCTGCAGTCGCGGCGGCAAGCCGCTTCGTACATCATGACGCCGGGCGTTACGCAAAAACTGTTCGGCGAGATCGCGCCGAAATTCGCGGACCGCGCCGGCGGCTACACCCGCATCATTCTCGCGGGCAACCGCGTCGGCGACGGCGCCAAAGTCGCCATCCTCGAACTGGTGGACTATGAGTTCAAGACCAAGGAAAAGAAAGGAAAAACCAAGAAGGAAGAACCCGTCGAAGAAGCCAGCGCCAAAAGCTGATTGGCGACCCTGCCATTTGCTGCCCGCTGGGAAATCTCCCAGCGGGCTTTTTGTTTTTGCGTCCCCCGACGCAGCGGGCCGCCACCCTGTTCCACCGGACAGGTTCCAGATTCGAGCACTCCGGCCAGCAGACATCTTCGCCGATCCACGCCATACTGGCTCCACAATGCAAGCTCTGACCAGCAGCACGGCCTTCTGGGCGATCGCCACCGAATCCCTCGGATTCCCCTGTAGACGCCGTCCTTTTAGGGCGGCGAGCATAGCTCCGCCTCTCATCCCGACTCTTTACTACCAGATTCTTTACCACCAGATCGAAGCTCAGCCCTTTCCGTTTCAATACTTTGCGCACTCTTTTGCAAAAACACCCGGGATGCCACCCGGGAGCACTTCTCAACTCCCCGCGGCCAGGCCCTCGCCGTGTAACCCTTTTAGAATCCACACTTACAGCCAAACACCGCGTTTTGACCGAAATCAGCCGCAATTGTCCGTCCGTAACTCCTTTAGAATCCGCACTTACCAGAAATCGTCGTGTAACCCCTTTAGAATCCGCACTTGCGAAAAAAGCAGGGGGGTGGGGGACGTTATGTTAACCAGCTCCTCGTTCCAGCCCGGCTTCGCGACAGGCTCTGCCATCCCAGAGCTGCGGTTCAAACCAATAGGGGCGGGGCTCGCCCCGCCCGCTGCAGCCACGCTCACGCCCACCGTCTGGCACAAAGTATGCCGCGCAAACCGCGCGTTTTTGCTTACCAGCTCACCTTTAGGGCGAACTGGAATTGCCGGGCGTCGTAGGAGGCGGTGGGTTGGCCAGCGAGGCAGGCGGCGCTGGGATCGCAGAGCTGGTTGACGGCGGCGATGTTGGTGCGGTTGAAGAGGTTGAAGGCGTCGCCGATGAGGTCGAGCTTGAGGCGCTCGCCGAGCGAGATGCGGCGGGAAAGACGCATATCCCAGGTGAAGAAACCGGAAGTGTTGAAGCGATTGCGGCCGAGGTTTCCCGTGCAGCCCTGCGACGGGGTCACGCCCGGGACGATAGTAGTGAACGGCTGGCCGCTGTTGTCGAGGCAAACGTTGGCGGGAGTGAAGGTCACACCTGGAATGAAAGGAGACGAAACGGTACCGCCGACCGACGGGCGATCCTGGGAAGCGCCCAAGTCCAGGCGGGTGTCCCCTGCGACGATGATGTTAAAGGGGCGGCCGGAGGAGACTTCCACGATGGGGGAGAGGCTGAAGTCGGCGATCAAGTGGCTAAAGAATCCGTCGCCGGATTTGGCGGTGGGACTCTGGAAAACCGCGCTGGTGACCCAGCGATGACGCTGGTCGTTGACGGAATTGGCGCGCTCATTGTGAGGAAAGCGGCTGTCCTGGGGCTCGAGAGGAGATTGCAGGTCGGTGGAATCGTCGATGGAGTGCGACCAGGTATAGCTGGAAAGGAACTCGAACCCTCTGGAAAAGCGCTTGGAAACGTTGAGGGTCATGCCATGGTAATTGGAATTGCCGATGGAGAGCTGCGCGTCGACGCTGTTGAACGGCACCGGGATGGGAGTTCCCGAAGCGCTGCGGAAACCGGTGGGATAGCACTTGGCCGGCGCACCAGAACCGAGAAAGCCAGCCGGGAAACAAGAGGCGGCTGCGGCGCCGACCAATTGTGGATAGAACGCAGCGCCGGGGCCGGCGAAGGACGGATTGGGCCCAGAGGGGCGGAAGTAATTGAAAACGCCGGGCGTGGCGACTGGCGTGTTGTTGAGGATGGCGAGCGGGCCCGGGCATCCGCTGAGGAACCCGAGCGCTCCGGCGAGACCGGGCGCGGGATTGAAGGTGCAGCCGTTCTTAGTGGTAACGGTGGTCGCAGGAACCGAGGTCAGAATCGGGGAGGGCCCGCAGGTGGTCAGACCAGCGGCCAGGCAATCGGCGAAGTTTACGGCCATGAGCTGCGGGTCGGTGGAATTGACGTCGACGGGGCCGTTCAGGTGGATACCGCGGGTGAATTGATAGCCGACGCTGATCTTCCAGGAACTGGCGATCTGGCGCTCGACGGTCAAGTTGGCTTGCTGGGCGTAGGCGTACTTGAAGTCTTTTGCAACCGGCAGGGTGAACGGGAGAATCGGCAGCGGAAAGCCAGCGGCGAGGTAATTCTGATTAGCGAGTAGCGAGCCTGCCGCGAAGGGATCGAAGCGCTGCTGATCCGGGAAATAGCCGAGCGTCAGAGCGCTCGGGAATGCCGGATGGATCGAATCGGCATTGAGCACGCCTTGAAAGATCGAAGAACCGTTGAGGTTCTGCGGACCATCCAGGCCGGGTCCGCAAACCGCGGGCGCCGGCGGAGGCAGCAGCCCGCAAGCGGATGGGTTGCCTATGGCGGAGAGCAACTGGACGGACCGTCCGCCATCGGCGGTGGCAGCGTCAAACGCCACGGCGAGTAGCGGGTGATCGTAGAAGAGGCCGTAGCCGGCGCGGATCACGGTCTTGCCGTCGCCGAGGGGATCCCAGGCGAGGCCGAAGCGGGGAGCGACATTCTTGTAGTTACGGGGAATGCCTTCGACCACGCCAAGGGCTTTTTCCGCGGCAGCATTGACCGCCGTGGCGGGCGTGAATAGCGGAGAAATCTCGACGTCGTAACGGACACCGAAATTGAGAGCGAGCTTGCGGTTGACGCGCCAGGAATCCTGGGCGAAGAAGCCGAAGGGCAGGTTGTCGAAGGGGGAGTTGGAATTGCCGATGCCTTGGATGTACGTGGTAGGGAGGCCAAGGCCGTAGGATTGAAAGCCGGTGGTGGAAGGCAGTGGGCCAAAAAGAGCCAGTCCGCCGAAGGTAACATCACCGCCGAAATCGAGCTCGAAGATTTGCTTTTTGGAGGAGCGGAGTTGAATCAAATTTCCGTCTCCGCCGATCTTGAAGGTGTGTTTGCCGCGGATCAGCGTGACGTGATCGGTGAATTCGGTGCGGCGCTCGATGCGGTTGACGGGAGAATAGGGCTCGCGGCCGAAGTAGGCAAAGCCGGGAATATTGACGGCAATCCGGTCACCGCCGGGAAGCTCAGAGAAGCCGAAGTGCAAGCCGCGGCGGGCGTACTGAAAGCGAAATTCGTTGAAGGCAGTGGCGGAGATGATGGTGTCGTGCTGGGCGGTGATGCTGAGGTCACGGGATTGATTCAAGCCCGTGCGCGAGCCGGCGTTTTGACCGAAGACCTGGTTCTGGGAAGTGGAAGGCAGCCCGGTGGCGAGCGAGGGCGAAACGCCGACGCGAAGGAAAGAATTATTGCGGTTGCTCCAGCGCTGATCGAGCCTGGCGGACCACAGGCTGGTCTTTTCGGTAACCGGATAATTTCCGCGAGTGGAATTCAGAGGTACGAAGGAAGCCGGCAAGGGTACGAGGCCCATGCCGCCCGGGCCGCAGAGGACACGGTTTACCTGTGCGCCGCCAGTCGCACAAGGAACGGGGCCTGGGAAAAATGGAACTGGGGAGGTGCCCGGGAAAGGAAGACCAAGAGTGGAGGCGAGGGGGACGGAGACGCCGTTAACGTTGCGGTTGATGTCACCGCTGAGAGCAACGTTGGAGGACGCGGCCGTTGCCAAGGCGGCCTTCAGGATGGGGCCGGTGGTGGCGTCGCCACAACTGGCGCCGGCATTTAGCGCGCCCGTGAGAATTTGCTGGTAGGTAGTGAGCTGGCCGGGCTGATTGCCAACATCAGCGGTCAAGCTGAGAGGGAATGGAATGCAGGGAATGAGTCCGGTGGTAAGGCCGAAGTTTCCGAGACCGATGCTGGCGAACCCGCTTTCTTCGCGTTGCGTGTATTCATAGGAAAAGAAGTAGAAGGTTTTGTCCTTCTTGAGCGGGCCGCCGAAAGTCAAACCAGTCTGGACGCGCGTGTAAGCCTGTTTGATGGGATCGAGGGCGCCCGTTATGGGATCGATTTCGCCGGAGAAAGAATTGCGCGACTGGAAAGATTTGTTGCGGAAAAAACCGAAAACATCACCATGAAAATCGTTGCCGCCGCTTTTGGTAACGATATTGATGACGCCGCCGGTGGCGCGGCCGTATTCGGCGTTGTAGTTGCTGAGGATGAGCTGAAATTCCTGGACGCCTTCCTGAGAAATCGTGGAGCGGATGCCGTTGACGGAATTATCACCGGCGTCCGCGCCGTCGACGCTGACCAGGTTGCCGCGGGCGCGGGACCCACCAATACTGAGGCCGCTGTTGGGAGCAGGACCGATGGTGGGGGAAACGTCGCGCGTGGTCTGCGAATTTGTGAGCGTGAAGTTGATGTAGTTGCGGCCATTGATGGGGAGATTGTCGATGCGGCGCTGCTCGATGGTCTGGGAGACTTCGGTTTTGGTGGTTTCGATGGGAGCAGTGTCGGAGGAGACGGTGATGGTTTGCTGGACGCCGCGAAGTTCGAGGCGGGGATCGAAGTTGGCATCTTCGCCGACGGTGAGAGTGACGGCGGAGGCTTCAAACGAGGCGAAGCTGGCGCCGCCATCGACGATGAGCTTGTATTTGCCGGGAGGCACGCCGACGAAATTGTAGTGGCCGGAGTCGTCGGCGACGGCGGTGCGTTCGGCGGCGGTGGCGGAGCTGGTGAGCGTGAGCCTGGCGCCTTTTACGGCGAGGCCCTGCGGATCGACCACGGTGCCGGAAAGCGCGGCGGTGTTGACTTGCGCGAGCGCGTTCGAGCCCAAGCCAAGCATCAACAAGCACAACACGATCAGCATTAATGCCAGCCGCGAAGCGGCCAGCGCAAACACACCCTGCCTGCGTTGCATACGTCCTCCCTGGTTGTGGAAACAGCCAAATCTCCGCTTCCCCGCGCGGCGGCGGGCTCGTGCCCGCGCTAAACCTGGCTTCGTCAATTGAATACTTGGCTTGTACTGGAATATCAGATGCATTTCAACAGGAAAATAGTTCTTTGACGGGCGGAAGGGGCGGACCATGGACGGAGTACGAAAAGGGCTGGCGGGCTTTAAGGGCGGGAAACGATCAGATGTGCAGGTGGCGCTGCACGAGCCTGCGCAGCTTGTCGCGGTCTTCGTCTTTCATATGGACGAACTCGACGCCGTTGCCGTCCGGGCCGATGTTGCGGACCACGGCGGTGAAATTAATTTTGCGGAGACCGGCGCGAACTTCGAGTTTGATGGAATCGCCGACGTTGAGCTTGCCGGGGGATTCGAGATAGGCGCCGCCCAGGCTGATAGTTTTGACGCGAGCGAGGCCGGCAGATGCTCCGGCGATGTGCGCGCGGAGAGGCGATTCGAGCGGAACGCGCACATAGCGGCGCGGAACAACATAGCTGGAGGCGGTTTGCGCGGCGGCTTCGTAAGCGGCGCGGACGCGCGCAGATGAGGGGCGATTCTCGAGCATGGCGAGAGCATCTTCGGCGGCGGCGCGGAGGCCGGCGGGCTCGGCGTAGGCCAATCCTTCACGGCGCTCGGCGAGCTGGCGGAGCAACTCGATGGCTTCGACGGCTTGCATGCGCCCGAGAGCTTCAATGGCTTTGATGCGCACGAACTGGTCTCGGAGGGTTTCGTGTTCGCCGGCGGCAATTTCCATGAGCTGCGCGACGGCGGTAGTTTCCTGTGCGAGACCGATCTGGTCGATCATCATGGGAACGACGAGAGGGTGCGCGTCGGCCAAGACGGCGGAGAAAACGAAGGCAGAGCTTTGCGCGGACGCGGAATTGGTCGGGCGAGCTAATTCGCTGATGGCGAGATCCTGGAGATTCCACTCCCAACTGGCGAGGGCGCGCGCAAGGCCGCGGAGAAGACGGTCGGCGTCCGCAGCGGCGAGCAGCTTGATGGCCGCGCTGACGCGCTGGCGGCGCGCTTCGTAGAGGCGCGTTTCGAGCAGATTCAAGACGGGCACGCCGATGGTGCGCAGCAAGCGGGCCATGGCGGGCACCATGTCGGCGCCCCGCGGGTCGGTGAGAAGAAGAGTCATGCGATCGAGCAGGCGCTCGGGATCGCGTTGCAGCAGTCGCGGAAGAACCGGATCGAGGGCGCGATTGGCGAGCGCGGCGTCAACGAGGAGCAGCCAGCGGTCCTGCGCGACGAGGCGATGTGCGAGTGCAGCCAGATGATCGTGGGCCGCATCGCGGGGAGCGCGCTCGAGAGAATCGAGAATAGTTTCGAAGCCGGCGTAATCCGCGCGGCTCACGGCAATGCGGCCGAGCGATTCGATAAACGCGGCAAGCAGCGCGGCGGTTTCCGGAACGGTTTCCTGTTCGAGCGCTTTCCTGGCGCTGCGGTGCAAGTCTTCGGGCAACTGATTGGGCCAAAGAGACTCGATGATGGGAGTCAATTCATTCAGTCCGGCTGCGACGGAGCGGCGCGCGGCGGCATCTTCCAGCTCGATGCGACGGCTATAATTGAGAACGATGTTGCGGGCTTCGCGGCGCGGCGCGTCGGCGCCGGCCTCGGCGAGTTGCCCGAGAGTTTGCCGCAAGGCGACCACAGGAACGCACCAGACTTCAGGGCTGCGCAACACCGCGGATTTCTCGCGCGGCGCCAGGTCCAGCCAGAATTTTTCGACGAGCTGCTCGCGGTGCGTATCGCTGGCCCAAGTGAGTGCCAGGGCAGAAAGATGTTGCGAAGAGTGCGGACCGGTGTAGGCACCGGCGTCGACGACTACGTCCGCGAAGCGGTCAAAGGTAGAGCGCACGGTACTGGGTGTGAGCGTCCCGGCGGAAAATTCTGCGGCGAGAAATTCGAAGATCAGGCTTTGCGACAAGCGCAGCAAATAAGGCTGCGGATGTTCGCCTTCGCGTGGCGCATATTGCGAGACGGAGCCAAGAAGCATGCGCACGGTGTCGCGGCTGGCCTGTTCCATGGCGGTGTGGACCGCGCGGGCGCCTTCTTCGGGAGAAAGGCCGCGGGCTGTTTCAAGAGGAGGAGTGAGGCGCGCGAGGAGCCGCAAAGCAGCGACGAGGTCGTCGAAGTCCGGCGTTCGAATGGCCACCTCGCCGCTGTCGCGGGGCGACGTGCCGCCGTAAGCCACCAGAGCCGCGATGAGGCTCGCGAGCACGGCATCGACCTTGCGCTCGGTTTGTGTGTTGACCGAAATGCCTTCCACTCCGCTCTCCAAGAGACGCGCCACCCACCAGGCGTTTTTCCCGCGTTTGCTGGACTCTCCCGATACTAGCAGCGAATCCTTGGTGAGTCGCGCGAGCGTGTCCAGTTCGCCTACATGAAACTTGGCTGCGAAAACCAAAGTGTTGATGCCGGAGCGCTGCAGATCGGCGGCCAGGCCGGCCATGTCGCCTTTGAGGTCCGGTATTTGGTGCTCGCCGATTTTGGGGACGATCACGCCGCCGCGCTGGATCTCGATTTCAATACCGTTCAGGTCCACGGCGAGGGCGCGCAGGGATTCATAAGCATCTTCCAGGCTTTGCAGGCGGCGCGGATGATTCTTGTCGTACAAGCGGCCGGAGCGCAGAAGGAGGTGAAGCTGCCGCAGCGCGCGGTGCATGTCCGCGCTTTTGGTTTCGGTGGCACCCATCCAACCGCCGCCAACTCCGCCGACCAGCGGCTTGGCGACCAGGTGCGGAACGTCTTCGGCATTCGACGAACTCGCCGAAGTGACGTAGCCGTGCCGGTTGACTTGCTGGGCCGCCCGAAGAACCAAACCAATCCCCTCTTGCTTCTTGCCACTGCGGTTCACCCGCTTGGCGGCGGGTTGGGGTCTGCGGAGGGCGTGGGCAGGACGCCGAGCGCGGAGTATCCCTGTAGAAGAAGCAAGCACGCCGCCCGCCCAAGGGGGTAATGTGTAAGTCCAATGTTTTCAATACGTAACGCAGGTAGTCCTAGGACTGGGATCGCCTGGATGTAACGAAAAGTTACACTTAGGGTATGCTCTGCGCAGCGGCTAATCTGTGGCTTTGAGCGGTTCGGAGATGAAAACGGACCCGCCTTCGCTGACCTGGAAAGTGCGGCGGGCCTGCTGGTAACCGCCCAACTTGAGCACGATGCGATGCGTTCCGGAGGGAACTTGCACACGGGCTGGAGTCGTTTGCCCGGTGGGATTGCCATCCACGAAGATTTCCGCGCCCTTGGGATCGCTTTCGACCTGCGCCCAGGCCACGTGACTGGAGTTGTGCTCGGTTAAGGGAATGTTCAACTGCGTCTGCACATTGCTCTTGATCTGAATAGGCCCGGCATAGGCTTCATACCCCGGGAGCCGCAAGACCAGGTTGTAGTTACCGGGCGCCAGCGGCAGTGTGACGGGCGTCTGGCCCGATTGCTTGGCACCGTTGATGAAGACGTCTGCGCCTGGGGGTTGAGTGGCAATAAAGAGTCCTTTGGCCAGCGACTCGAGTGCTACCTTTTGATCTTTGACGTCGCCGGCCTTGACCGTCAAAGCGGTCTGCAGCGGCTGGTAACCGTCTTTGGTCACTTCCAGACCGTATTGCTGCGGGAAAAGATCGTTGAAGCTGCAAGGGGTCTGGCACTTGTTGAGCACGCGGCCAGCGGGTCCACGCAAAACGGCGGTGGCGCCAATGACGTCGGTGACCACGTGAATGGCGCCGCGTCCCGCGCCGGGCACCGGATGGCTGCCTTCCGGAGCTCCGCCGGCGCCCGTGGCAGGTGCGTCGTCGTACTCGACGTGATCGACCACGTGCACTTCTGCAGGCGCATTTCGCAAAAAGCTCAGCAGCGCTCCATGCTCGGCCGGCTTCAGCTTTCCGGAGAGCGTCAGCGTATTCCCGGAGCCTTGTACCCGCGCGCGGCCGGTCAGACCGCGCTCGGAAATAGCCTCTTCGATGTGCCCCTTGTATTCCGCGGCTCTGGTGGTAAGCGCGGGTTCTGCAGGCTTTTTGGACTCGGGCTTGAGTGCCGGCACTTCCGGTTTCTTCGTTTCGGGAACTGCGGCGATCGGTGGCGGCGTGGATGCGGCGCGATTGTCGTTGGGCTGAGCAGCAGCCTCGGTGCCGTTGCTTTCGCCGACGGGTGCCGGCGCCGGGTCCGGCGATGCGGGAACCTGGGCAGCCGCGGTCTTTTGCTGTTCCTGGTGCAGTTGTTGCGCGTCTTGCCAGACCGGGCGCAGTTTGTAAGCGCCGTAGGCGATCACGCCTACGAGGAGCAGTCCCAGAAAAATCGTCGCGGCCATACTCTTTTTCTTCGGTGGAACGACCGGTGCGATCGTTCCGGTGCGGCGCACCACCGGCGTTTGCGTCGGAGTCGCAGCGCTCGTAGAAAGCGAATGCACCGTGGCGGACGTTGCGGGATCCTCAACCACCGCCCCGCGCCCGCTCATCATGGCGTTCAGAGGCAGTGTGGAAGAGGGTGAGTTCGCATTGTTCAAAACGCCCGTGGCTTGAAGGTTGCTCGAGCTTGCCACCGCTCGATAATTTCGCAGGTCCTCGAGCATTTCGCGGCAGCTCTGGTAGCGCTGTTCCGGCTCTTTGGCCAGCGCTTTCATGACCACCGCGCTGATGCCCGGATGGATCGACGGATCGATTTGGCGCGGCGGAACCGGATCTTCGTTGACGATCTTATAGATGACCGTGGTGATGTTCTGGCCCGGGAAGGGTTTTTCGCCGGTGACCATCTCGTAAAGCATCACGCCTAGCGAAAAGATATCGGTGCGCCCGTCGACCGCGCGGCCCTTGACCTGTTCCGGCGACATGTAACTCGGTGTGCCCATTACATGCGCCGTCTGCTGCACGCTTCCGAATTGCAGGATTTTCGCGGTGCCGAAGTCGGTGACTTTGACGGTGTCGTCGCCCGTGAGCATCAAGTTGGCGGGCTTGATGTCGCGATGCACGACGTTGCGTTCATGCGCAAACTGCAACGCGCTGCAGGTCTGTTCCATCAAGCGCAGGATTCGCGGCAGCGGGAAGCTTTGCCGGGCGTCCAGCAGCGCTTGCAAGCTCTTGCCTTCCACCAATTCCATAGTGATGTAATAAATGCCGTCTTCTTCGCCGGCGTCGAAAACCACCACAATATTAGGATGCGTCAGCAGACCGGCGGCGCGGGCTTCCGTCTGGAAGCGCGCGAGAAGTTCCGGGCGCGTGAGGCCCGAGCCTTCTTCGCTAAGCCGTATGGTTTTGACGGCAACGGTGCGGCCGATGACCGGGTCCAGCGCCTTGTAAACCACACCCATGGCGCCGCGGCCGAGTTCGCCGACGATTTCGTAACGACCCGCTTTGGTGGTCGTTGTCATTACATTTCCAGCCTGAATTCGCTCATTTTCTTAAGGTTTTAGCGGATACACGTCCGCCGACACCCGGGCGCCCTACTAGCGACAGTACCCATCGGAATTTCATGCGGTCAACGCTACCACGGTACTAGTGTTGCGGAGTCGATACGTAGGTAGGCTCGCGAGGCCTACGATTGTTGCGCGCTAAGGCCGGGGCATCGACCGCTCGGCGGGAGCCATGGTGCGCTCCGGCATTGGCACGTTGGTCTCGCGGATGGGGCGATCGACGTCGCCGGGACGCGCGGGAGCTTCGAGACCGTCGGTCAGCAGGTAGCCTTGCAGCGCGATGCCGTTAGTCCACACCGCTTCGAGGGCCATGATGTATTCGGTTTGCAGCTCGTAGAGCTTGCGCTGCACTTCCAGCACGCGTGGATAGGAGGCCAGCATCTGGCCGTACTTCTCGAACATCAAGGAGTAGGCCTTTTTCGCGCGCGGAAGCATGTCGTCGCGGTACACCGTGGCCATCAGCCGGGCGTTGGCGTATTGATCGACGGCTGAAGCGGCGCGCTCGCGCAGCGTTAGTGCGATGCGCTTGCGTTCCTGCTCCGTGCGTTCGATGTCCGCCCGCGAAGCAGCCACATTTCCTTGATTGCGGTTGAAGATCGGAAGTTCCACGCTGAGCTCCGCGATACCTTCCCATCCTTTCGCAAACGGCACGCTGCCCAGCGTTTCATGGTTGTACTCAGCCCCAGCGCGAAACTGGATATCCGGAACGCTTTCCTTGCGCGCGCGCGCCAGAACGGCCAGCGCTCGCAGCGCATTGGTGTCCGCGATGGCGATGGCGGGACTCTCCTTCGCAATCGTTTCCACCACTTGCTCTTCGTTCAATTCCGGCCAATTGCGTTGCAACTCTCCGGCCGCCGTGGTGAGCGGCAAATCCGGCTGGCCGAGCACTGCTGCCAGCGAACGCCATTCCTCGCGCAACGTGTTTTCTTGCATGCGCGCGGCCATGCGCATGCGCTGCGCGTCCACTTCCGCCGTGAGGACTTCGGTGTCGTCCGCCTGGCCGGTATTGGCCAGGCGGCGCTGTGTTTCCGCGCTGTCTTCCTCAATGGCGGCCAGATCACGGCGCGCATCGAGCAGTTCTTGCGCGGCCAGAAAGCGGATGAACGCCATCTTCACCGCGCTTTGCACGCGGATCTTTTGTTCTTCGGCTTCGATTTCCGCGAGCTTCGCTTCTTTGCCGAAGACCTCGCGGGCCAGCGAACGCTTCCCGCCAGTGACAATCGTCTGCTGCACGAAAAATCCTTGTTTGCCGCCGCCGACGGAGCCGCCGCGGATTTCGTCTCCGGTGTAGCCCACCGTGGGATTCGGATAAAGGCCGGCTTGCTGCTGGCGCGCTTTGGCGGCGCGGATTTCCGCTTCGGCTTGCCGCAGCGTGGGATTATTGTCGCGCGCGATTTGCTGCGCTTGCTCGAGCGTCACTCGCGCGCCTTGCGAATTTTCCTGCGCGCGGCCCATCCGCGGAAACTTCGGCTCGAGCGGCGGAATGTCGCCGTGATGGTGCCCGGCGTGCTCCGGGTGTTCCTGCGGCGGCGGAGCTTGCTGTGCGGCGAGAGCCGCCGCCAGCGCGAGTTGCGAAGCAAGAAATGCTGCCAGCTTGATTCGATTCATTGCGTGCTCTCCTGCTGCAATCTCGAAATGACCTTACGACTCGTGATGATGTTCGTGCTCGTGCTTTTCTGGCGGCGCGCCGTCCTTCTTGCGCGCGAGAAAGTGGTCGTATTCCTTGTCCGGCAGCACGCGGATCAGCGTCATCATCCCCATCATTCCGGCGCTCCAGTTCGGCGGAAGGCCGAAGGTTTCCGGTTTCTGCGCCACTTCATCCATGCCCATTTCCATGAACGCGTCCTGCGGAAAGCCGGGAACGGAATTGGCATTCGCCGCGATCGGGGAATGATGCACATGTTCGAACGGCACGCTGTGCGCCAGCGTTTCCATTTGCTGCAGCGCTTTCACGTCGGTCTGATCCGCCGTCTGAATCTGGCGGTCAGCGAGCAGGTCCATCATCGTATTCATCATGTGGTGCGGCAGATGGCAGTGGATCATCCACGCGCCCGGATATTTCGCTTCGAACTCGACGACGCGCGCTTGCGCCACGCCCACGAGAACCGTGTTCATCGGACACCATGTCGATTCCGGAGCGCGGCCGCCTTCCGTGCCGGTGACCACGAATTGGTGGCCGTGCAGATGGATCGGATGATGATCCATGCCCAGATTCACGATGCGAATGCGCACGCGGCTGCCCAGCCGCGCGATCAACGGCGTGGTCAGCGGCGCGGACACGCCATTGAACGTAAGCCAGTTGTATTCCATGGCCGCGGTGTTGGGCACGGAGTTTCCCGGCAGCACCGCCCACTCTTGCAGGATCAGTCCGTAGTCGTAATCGGCCGCCGGCTTGTACGCGCGTTCCGGATGCGCGATGAAAAAACCAAGCAGCCCGATCATTTCCTGCATGGCGCTGTGCGCGTGATAGAAATACGTGCCTTCCTGATGCACCGTGAATTCGTAGGTGTACTCTTCGCCGGGCGCCACGGGTTTCTGGCTGATCCATGGCACTCCGTCTTGCTCGATGGGAACTTCCAAGCCGTGCCAGTGCAGCGAAGTTGATTCCGGCAGCCGGTTCTCGAACAAAATGCGCACGCGATCGCCTTGTTGCACTTGAATCGTCGGGCCCGGGCAACTTCCGTTGTAGCCCCAGGCGTCGATCGTTTTCCACGGGGCTATTTTGCGCTTCACCGGCTCGGCGATTAGCCGAAACACTTTCACGCCGCCGTCCATCTCGAACGGCAAGTCCGCGATGTCGGGCGCGACCATCGGCCGATACGCGTCCCGGCCGGCTGATCCTTTCCGCTTTGTGTGCTGGTCATGCATGTGGTGGTACTGCATGGCGTTTTCGGCGCCGCTCGCTGCCTGCGCGCCGTTGCTTGCTGAAGCTCCGCGCAGAGATTGCGCCAGCCCGAGAAACCCCGCGCTCAGCTTCGCTGCATCTTGAAAGAATCGTCTTCGTGTTCCGCTCATGAGTTCCTCTCGATGTACTACGAGAAATCGCGATCGTTCGACGGAAGTCCGCGCACCGGATCCTCCCGCAACGCGCAAGCAAATATCTTTGCTAAATGTGGAGGAAGTTTGGAAAAGATGGGCCAACTACACGCGAAGGACGGCAGAAGCGGACAAGGAGCTGCCGCTCTGTTGCGGAGACGGCGGGATAAAAACGAAAAACGCAGCGGCAGGTTCGGACTCAGCGCGCAAACCTTGCAAGCCAGTCGAGAAGCGCGCTGCCTGCGTGGTGTTCGCTCCGGCGCGCCGACGCAGTTGGCGGTCCACGCTTTGAGTTGCCGGCAGCGCCTCCGGTGAAGGACAAGCGTGCCTTTGCGCAGCGACCGAAAGTTCAGTCTGCTCGCCGTCACCACTGCAATGCATCATAGCGGCACTGGCTCCGGTTTCCTCCGCACAATGCCTGGCAGCGCAAATCGGCGCGCAGAAGGCGGGGTAAGCATCGCGAGCGCAGCTAAAATCGCCCCACCCACTGAGTACCATCTGTGAAACACTTCATGCGTGCTGCTCAGCATCATAAAATAAACTTACGCCTTTGCACGGAGAGCGTCAACCGATGTCCTCAGTGGCCGTAGCCATGTGGGTTATCGTCGGTGGGAACTTTTCCCGCGAACGATCGGTACACAAACCGGAAATACCCTGTCGCCAGGATTATTCCCACGATCCACCACGCGAGCCCAACCTTCAAACCGTAATCGGCGGCCTTGGCGCTGGCCACCGTCATCGAATAAACCGGGTTGCGCGCCGGCATCACCATCGGATAGAGGCCAAACACCGCGCTGGTCAGCATGCCAGCCAGATACGCGCAGGACGCCAGGAACGCCTTCCTTTCATCCTTCTTGAAGAGTTCAAACGCCACTCCTGCCAGACCGGCAACCGCCAGCGCCGGAAAAACAAACCCCCACGTCCACGTTTTGAAATTCGTCAGAATCTGCGGTTGCACCTGGAAGGTAATGCCGGTAACCACCGCCGTCAGCGCCAGCACGCCCCACCACGATTGCCCGCCCAGTTTCGCAGCGCGCTCGCTCACCGCCCCGCTCGTTTTCATGCGCACCCACAAACTGCCGTGCATCACCAGCGCGAGCAACGCCAGCACCCCGGTCAGAATCGTGTACCAGTCCAGAATTCCCGTTTGCTCGCCCAGCCGGAAATCCGTCCACAACGACTCGAAGAAGTATCCGCTCGCATCTAGCGGCACTCCGCGCACCACGTTGCCAAGCGCGGCGCCGAAGAACACCGCCAGCAGTGCGCTGGAACCACAAAACAAAAAGTCCCACAAGGGCTCCCAAACCGCACTGTGAATGTGATTCCGAAACTCAATCGAGGTGCCGCGCAGGATCAGCAGCCACAGCACCATCATCAGCGGAAGATAAAATCCGCTGAAGCCGCTCGCGTACAAGGCCGGGAAGGCGAAATACAGCGTGCCGGCCGCGGCGAGCAGCCACACTTCATTGCCGTCCCACACCGGCCCGATGCTCGCCAGCACTTGCCGCCGCTCGTCGTCGGTCTTCGCCACCCACAGATGAATCGCTCCGGCCCCCAGATCGAATCCATCCAGCAACACGTACATCGCGAGCATCATGGCGACCAGACAGAACCAAAGCGTGCCCATCGTCCCTCCTCAGTCCGCGCCCAACACGGAAGCCGGGATTTCACCGTGCATTATCTCCGGCGGCTCAGGGCCGATTTCGATTTCACGCCACACCAGGAAGAGCCACAAAATCGCCAGCACGGCATACATTCCCATGAACCCCAGCAAGGTGAACCAGACGTTGCCCGCGCCTACCCGCGGCGATACCCCGTGCGCCGTCCGCATCAGCCCGTAAATCAGCCAAGGCTGCCGGCCCAGCTCCGCCGTCATCCACCCGGCGGTGTTTGCGATGTACGGCAGCGGCACGCACAGGAGCAAGGCCCACAACATCCACCGCGATTGATAGAGATTGCCGCGCCACAAAAGCAGCGCAGCCAATGCCATCACCGCGATGAAGATCGTCCCCAGTCCCACCATGATGTGGTAGCTGAAGTACAGCATGGAGATACGGTCCGGCCATTGATCCTCCGGGAAAGCATCCAGCCCGTTCACGTGTGCGATCCAACGCCTGTAGGTGAGAAAACTCAGCATGTTCGGAATTTCCAGTGGATTTTCCAGTTTGCGTTTCTCCACGTTCGGCTGCCCTAAAATCACCAGAGGCGCCTCATCCGTCGACCTGAACAGTCCCTCCATCGCGGCCAGCGTTGGCTGCTGATGTTCCGCGATCATTTTTCCTTGCCAGTCTCCCGTCGGGAAAAGCTGCAGCACTGCGGCGATCACGCCGACCAGCACGCCCGCACGCACGAAGGTTCGGCCGTACGCTTCGTCGCGCTTCGTAAGCAGGTAGAACGCTCCGACCGCCGCCATCACAAAACAGCCGGTCTGCACCGCGCCCAGCATGGTGTGTGCGTACTGCGCCGCCGCCCACTTGTTCAACAGCAAATCCCAAAAGCTCGCCAGCTCGATCTGCCCGTTGGCCGCGATCCGGTATCCCATGGGGTGTTGCATCCATGCGTCCGTCGCCACAATAAAGTAGCCTGAGAGCCACGAGCCGAGCCACACCAGAAACGCGGCCCACCAGTGCCCCATGCGCCCCAAGCGCTTTTCGCCAAAGAGAAAGAGTCCCAGGAAGCTGGACTCCAGAAAAAACGAAAAAACTCCTTCCATCGCCAGTGTCTGTCCGATCACTCCGCCCGCCGCCTTCGAAAAGGCGGCCCAGTTCGTGCCAAACTGAAATTCCATCGGAATTCCGGTCACCACTCCCAGCGCAAAATTGATCCCGAAGATGCGCGCCCAGAAGCGTGCCGCGCGATTGTAATGTTCATCGCCCGTGCGCAGGAACTTCGTCTTCAGATAGACCAGCAGCAGCGCGAGTCCCATCGTCAACTGAGGGAAAATGTAATGGAATGTGATCGTGAACGCGAAATGCAGCCGGTGCACATCGAGTGCGTGTTCCATCGAGCACTCCAGGAAATCGAGCGGTCAGAGCTGCTCGTGCGCGGAAGGCTCCGCGGCGCCGGCTCTTGGTCGGATATTGTCGCACGAACTCTCTGATGCTGCCGTCGTCTTCGTTGATACAGGGATACAGCCCAACCTCAGTCGGACCGATTCGATCCCCTTGTCGCCTCTTGGCCTCCGATTTCGATGTCAACTCGACCCGCATCAACTGTTCACGCATCAACTGCACTGGTGGTGTTACCCTCCTCTCACTCGCAGAGGAGGCTCGCGCGATGAAATACGACGCTATCATCCTCGGCTCCGGGCAGGGAGGCAATCCGCTGGCGCATCGTCTCGCGGATCTCGGGTGGAGCGTTGCGCTCGTCGAGGAGAGATTTCTCGGCGGCACCTGCATCAACACCGGCTGCACGCCCACGAAGACCATGGTCCATCGCGCTCAAGTGGCGCACTACGCTCGCAACGCATCGCGCTGGGGCGTCAACGCCAGCAACGTCAGCGTCGATCTGCCCAAAATCATCGCGCAGAAAGACAAAGTCGTTCTCAGTTTCCGCAACAGCCAGGAGAGCCAGGTCAAAAAGCGCCTGACGCTGCATTTGCATCGCGGCCATGCCCGCTTCACCGGCCCGCACCAAATCGAAGTCAACGACGACCTGCTGGAAAGCGAAAAAATCTTCATCGACGTCGGCGGGCGTCCCACGATTCCGCCCATCCCCGGCCTCGACTCCGTGCCTTGCCTGACCAACGAAACCGTCATGGAGCTTAGTGCTCTTCCCGAACATCTCCTCATTCTCGGCGGCGGGTACATCGGCCTTGAATTTGCCCAGATGTTCCGCCGCTACGGCAGTCACGTCACCATTTTGCACCGCGGCCCGCAAATTGTTTCCACCGAAGATCCCGAAGTCTCCGCCGAACTGCAGAAAGCGCTGGAAGCCGAAGGCGTCCAGTTCGTGCTCAGCGCGGAAACGGAGCGGGTCGAAAACAAAAGCCCCGACGTCATCCTTTCCTACCGCACTGCAGGAAAATCCGCCACGGTCACCGGCTCGCACTTGCTTGTGGCCACAGGTCGCCGCCCCAACACCGATGACCTCGGACTCGACAAAGCTGGCATTGCCACTGACAAGTCCGGGTATATCAAGGTCAACGATCGTCTTGAAACCAATGTCTCCGGAATGTGGGCGCTGGGCGATTGCAAAGGGGTCCCGGCTTTCACGCACATTTCCTACAACGATTTCCAGATCATCTTCGGCAACCTGGTCGAAGGAAAGAATCTCTCGATCGCCGACCGCTATGTTCCTTACTGCGTGTTCACCGATCCGCAGCTTGGTGGCGTCGGCCTCACCGAAAAGGCCGCGCGCGCCAAAGGCTTCAAACTTAAGATCGGCCAGATTCCGATGTCTCGCGTGGCGCGGGCCATCGAGCGCGACGAAACCGCCGGCTTGATGAAAATCGTGGTCGATGCTTCCAATGACCGCATTCTCGGCGCTTCCATTCTCTGCGCCGAGGGCGGCGAACTCGTACAAATCCTCGGCGCGCTCATGCTCGCCCATCAGCCGTATACGCTGCTTAAAGGTGCTGTGTTCATCCATCCCACTCTCGCCGAAGGCTTCTTCGCGCTGCTCGAAGACGTCAAATCTGTCGACTAGAATTCGCGCAGAAACAGGAAAATTGTTGCAGGTGAATGGCTCGATATGGTGGGGCTGGGGAGATTCGAACTCCCGACAAACGGTTTAGGAAACCGTTGCTCTATCCATCTGAGCTACAGCCCCGTCGGCCTGTCCTTATTCTAATACACCTGCCTCGCGCCTGTATCACGAGCGCATGCCCTCCTGGCTTCTCATCGCCGACGCAGGGCGTGCCTGTTGGCGGGCGGAAGCCGCTTTCCACCCATTGTTTACTCTCCCGCCCCACATGGCTTGACCATTCCTGCAAAGCAAAACTAGTCTGGTTCCAGAGGGTTCTGTCCTGTATGGCCCGTCCCCGTCAAGGCGATTCGCAGATGATGCGTGGCTGCCCGTATTGCGGCAAGTCCATTCGCGTCTCGCTCGCACAGTGCCCGTTCTGCCGGGAAGCAATTCCGGAAGTTCGCGTGGCGGCGGCTCGCGCTTTCGCTCCCGAGGGCCGCGCTAAAATCCGCCGCGGCCTGCTCTACGTCCTGCTTGCCGGCATCCTGCACTATTTCGCAGCAGGGTATAGCGGACTGACTCTGCCGGTCACGGTTCCTCCGGTCGTCACCGACTACGGCACACTGGCACTCTTCCTGGGCGGCTTCGGCGTAATCATTTACGGAATTTGTCTGTACCTGCGAAGCTGAGGCCCCGGCTCGTCGTTCCATGGGATCGCGCCAGCGCCGCCCTTTTCTTCCTTTGTCGTTCAACTGCCGTACCCTGTAACAGCGAGCCAATACATTCCCCAGTCGTGCTGGGGACCGCTTTGCACGCAGCAATTGTCGCCTTGACCGACGCGGTAGAGGCGGCTGAAATCGGAAACTGGCAGGGAGCGGAGCATGACCGCGTGAATTAAGGTGAAGATGGCGGTGGTTCCGCCGATTCCCAAAGCCAGAGTCAGCACTGCCGCGGCAGTAAAAACGGGCGAGAGCCAGAATTGGCGGAAGGCGTAGCGCAGACTGCCTGGAAGGAATCGCACTGGCATCGGACACCTCTTGGAACTGTACGAAGCTCATTCGCTGGGAGTTCCCAAGTTCACCAACGCAGGGAGGCCGCGCGCGGAGCGACAAGATCGCGGTTGGCGCTGCTCTATTGACGCTGCGGGGAGTCGTTTGTCACGCGTTGAGGCGCCAGCTCTTGCGCGGGGAGGCTTGAGCGCTGGCGGCGGAGGCGGAACCAGAGGTAGAGGATGGCTAGGCCGAACAAGGCGCCGATGGAGTCGAGCAAGGAATCGTAGGCGGAGGCGGTGCGGCTGACGACGAAGGCCTGGTGGATTTCATCGAGCGCGGAATATCCTGCCGCGACGAACCAGGCGGAGAGTCCCCAAATCCAGCGCCAACCGGTGCGCGCGCCGCGAACGCCGCGATACAGGAACAGGTAGAAGATGAAGTATTCGGTGAAATGGGCGCTCTTGCGGATGAAGTTATGGGTGGTGCTGAACTGCTGATCGGAGAGATGCGGAAGAAGCCAGTGAAGGAGCGGAGAAAAAATGCTGGCGGTGTGCTCGGACGAGAAGGTGTCCGTGGACATGGAGAAGATGAGGGCGGCCCAGAGGATGGCGGGCCACCAGGCGCGGAGGAGAGGGGTCATGGCTATTCCATGCGGTAGTTGGGGGCTTCGCGGGTGATGACGACGTCGTGGACGTGGGATTCGCGGAGGCCGGCGGCAGTTATGCGCACGAAACGGGCTTTTGCGGATAAATCTTTAAGCGTGCTTGCGCCCACATAGCCCATGCCGCTTTTCAGGCCGCCGATTAATTGATCGCTGAGCGCGGCGAGTGGGCCTTTGTACGGCACGCGGCCTTCGACGCCTTCGGGAACGGATTTGCCGCTCTCGCTGGTGTCCTGCACGACGGAGTAGCGGTCGGAGCCGGCGTTCATGGCCCCGGTGGAGCCCATACCGCGGTAAGACTTGAAAGTGCGGCCCTGAAAGAGAATGGTTTCGCCGGGAGATTCTTCGGTGCCGGCGAAAAGGCTGCCGATCATGACGCAGGAAGCGCCGGCAGCAATGGCTTTGGTAATGTCGCCGGAATACTTGATGCCACCGTCGGCGATGATGGGCACGCCGGTACCATCGGCGGCGCGGGCCGCTTCCATAATGGCGGTGAGCTGCGGGACGCCGGCGCCGGTGACGACGCGAGTGGTGCAGATGGAGCCGGGGCCGATGCCGACTTTGAGGCCGTCGATCCCGAGAGCGATGAGCTCTTTTGCTCCCTCGTAAGTGGCGACGTTGCCGGCGATGATCTGCATCTCGGGGAGGCGGTGGCGAATGGCTTTGATGGCTTCCATGACGCGCTCGGTGTGGCCGTGCGCGGTGTCGATAGCCAGGACATCGGTTTTGGCTTTGGCCATTTCGACGGCGCGTTCGAGGAAATCGCCGGTGGCGCCGACGGCAGCGCCGACGCGGAGGCGGCCTTGTTCGTCTTTCGCTGAATACGGATACTCGAGTTTTTTCTGGATGTCTTTTACGGTGATGAGGCCTTTGAGGTTGAAGTCCTGATCGACGACGAGGAGCTTTTCGATGCGATGGTGCTGGAGGATGCGCTCGGCTTCCTCGAGAGTGGTGCCAACGGCGACGGTGACGAGATTTTCCTTGGTCATCACTTGGCTGACGAGCTGGGAATGATTTTTCTCGAAGCGCAGATCGCGATTGGTGAGAATGCCGGCAAGGCGAGTGCCGCGAGTGACCGGCAGGCCGGAGATGCGGTACTTGGTCATGATTTCGAGCGCTTGGCGGAGAGTGATGTCCGGGGAGATGGTGACGGGGTCGACGATCATGCCGCTTTCCGAGCGTTTGACGCGGTCGACTTCCTCGCCCTGGCGGTCGATGGCCATGTTGCGGTGCACGATGCCGATGCCGCCCTGGCGCGCGATGGCGATGGCCAGGCGGGATTCAGTGACAGTGTCCATGGCGGCGGACGCGAGCGGGACATTGATGGCGAGCTTGCGGGTGAAGCAGGTGCGGGTATCGACTTCGTTCGGCAAGACGCTGGATTTGCCGGGGAGCAGCAACACATCGTCGAAAGTAAGACCTTCGGGAATCAAGCTTTCGGTCATTCCGTCCTCGCAAAAGAATTGAGCGGGGAGTACCGCCCTAAAAACAGCGCAGCCCAGCGGGTGGCCGCCGGGCCGCGAATGCAATTCATCAAATTGAAATAACGCATCACCGTGAAAGATCAATTGTAGAGGCGGAGGGGGAAAGGGTCAAGTCAGCGAGGCGATCCAGGAGGGGAGTAGAGCCAACGGTAGTAGGAGCCGAGAGCTTCGCGCAAGCGATTGGCGCGAGCCGGCTCCGTGTGCTTTGCGGCGATGATTTCGACGATGGGCTCGAGGAAGCGGCCGTATTTTTGCAGCGTTTCGTGGTCTGCGGAGAGAAGAGCGGCTTCGACGGCATTCTCGGTGGCGGAGGTGACAAGTTCGATGCGGCCGACGAAGACGCGGGTGAGCTGGCTGGGAGCGGGATGGATCGAGAGCGGCAGGACCGCATCGACGAACGGGCGTGGAACGATGTAGAAGAGGCGGCTGCCTTCCTCGAACCAGGAGTCGCGCCAGGTTTCGAGCATGGCGCGGGCTTCGTCGCGGAAGAGGCCCTGGGCGGTGAGGATGTCTGCGAAGTCGTTGCGGAGAGAATCGAGAGTGCCGCTGGTGGAGGGAGTGTTCAAAGTGACGCTGGCTTCGAGAGAGGGAATCACGCGATAGCCGAGCTTGTCGCCGCGGCGCTCGAAGAGGATGAGCGTAGGGCTTGGCCCGGCATTGTTTTGCAGTTGGAGTTGGCCGTCCGGCAGGACTTTTGCGGAGAGCGGCGGAGAGAACGCGGCGACACCACGGTAGAAAAGAAATTTTTCGAGTTGGTTGCCGGCAGGGGACGGGATGGACACAGTGTTCGCGGAGGTTTCGCGCGCGGCGTAGTAGTGGCTGGGCGCGCTCTCGCGAGGGAAACTGCTGTTCGCTGCGGGCGTAATGGTGACGGCATGCCAAGCGATGGTGCCGGAAGTTTTTGCGTCCAGAATGATGGGATGAGAATCCGAAGAACGGACGCGATTGGCGTGGGGAAACCATTCGGTGATCAGGCCTTTGCCGAAGCGCACGTCGACTGAGACGGTGGTTTGCCGGGGCGAGTAGAAATAAATGACCGGCGTTTCCATGCGTACAGTGCCGCGAAGGCCGCCCTTGAAACTGGCGCTGGCGCTGTGTTCGACGAAGGTTGGCAGGTCGGACTTTGCAGGGAAGGGAAGCCATTCGACAGCGGCACCGTCGGCGCCGGCGATGGAGGTGAAGGTGCCCCATTCGTGGACGACTAAAGAGGAATCGGTTAGCTGCTTCGCCGATGCGTGGCGCACCAAGCTAACGGCGAAGAATGCGGCGAGGAGTGCAGCGGCCAGGGCAGCGAATCGGCGTGCTGATGCTGGGAGTTTGTTGTGCCCTAGCGGATTCATGGCTTTTGCTCAGCCACCGTTGTTTTGGTGAGCATCTCGGCGATGGTCTGGCCTTCGTTGCCGATGAAATGGCTGGCGAGATTGCGAGCCAGGAGGGGATCGCTCTTGGCTCCGGCAATCGCCTTCTGCGCGTGCGCTTGATGTTCGGATGCCGGGCCGGACTGAGTGACCAGCGCGGCGGCCAGCTCCATTTGCGGATCGTTGCCGCGAAGCTGGATGGCTTCCTTGATGAGCGCGTAGCCGTCGAGGCCGGCGGCGGGATTGTGAGAAGCGTCGCCAAGCCATTGCTTGTAAGCTTCCGCGAGGTAGCCGGTATCGAAATAAGTGAGCGCCTGCGAATCGTTGCTGGGCTGGGCGGTTTTTGTTCCCATGGTGATGCGGGTGAGGAGTTGCTTGGCGGCGGCGGGATCTTTGCGAGCGTAGAGAGTGGCGCGGCGCAGCGTTTCCATGTGCACGAGGACGGTGTGGTCTGCGGCGAGGATGGAGATCGTGTCGTTAGCAAGCTTGGAGGTGTCATAGGTCTCAGCGCCGGAGAGATTCCAACTGTGGCTGATCCACGGGAGGGACTTTGCGGAGCCAATGTCGAAGCTGTGGCAGATGAGCGGCGGGCCGGCAAGGACTGCGGTGGCGATGAGGAAGAGTAGTGTGGAGATGATGGAGAATCGCAACCAGGTGGAAAGGGTGATCTTCCTGAAGCACTGAATCTTCATGTAGGCTCCTTGCGAATAAAGTTCCTATGTCACTTATGGAGACGCTCAAATTCGGCAAGTGTTAACAGGGGACTCACTTCGGCTGGCTTTCCTTGATTGTCCTTGGGACGGTGTTTGGGCTTGGCCAGGATTGCTCGAAGTGGCGCCAGAGCGCGATGTCGCCGAGATCGAGGGCGGTCCACCAGGAGTCGAGCATGGCGCGATCAAGTTGAAGGACGCCTTCGCGGGTAGCGCCGGGCGGGGGAGGCACCAGCGCGGCCAGCCGGTCATAGACAGCCGCCCGATCGCCTTCGCTGACGCGCGGGAGCAGATGCCAGAGCGTGAGGGCGTCACGCGGTCGTGCCGCGCGGAGGATGACTTGCACTGCGGTCGTGCGCTGGGCGGAAGGCTCCTCTGCTGAGTCAAACTGCGAGACGGCGAAGCGAAAAACATCCGTCGCGTCTTCAAAATAAGGTAAGCCGGGTCCGGTCTGCGCGTAAGTGGCGGCGGCCGCGCCCGCGGGAATGAAGGATTCGCGGCCGTGGCTCTGGAAGCCGACCCAGCCGAGCGTGGTGCGCAGAAGGCCGCCGCCGGTTTCGTCCACGTGTAGCGTGTACATACAACCGAGGTCGACGGCGACGGCGGACGGTGTGTCCATCACAAACTCTCCGGGCGGAGCCCAGATGGCGGCATGGATGGTGCCGCGATCGAGGGCCACGCGTTTACGGCCGTCGGTGGATTGCAGCAAACGCAGGCGCGTGCTGGGCTCGAGATCGAGGCGGCCGATATCGGCGACGGCGATGCTGGCGACGGAAACAGAATCCGTTTCTAGTGCTTCGCCGACTTGCAGCCGGGCCTTTCTTTTGGGCATGGCGGGGGTGTGGGAACTATCTGAATTTGCTGCGGTGAGCTCGACACTCCAACTATTGTCGGTGCCCAGAGGCGGCGAATTGCGCGTTGAGAGAAGGAGCGCCAGTGTGACGCCGGCCACAATCAGAGTTGCAGCTGCGAACCTCGGCGCCCAGGCGTTTGCAGCGATCGCTGACCACCAAGAAGAACGCTGCGGCGCAGAATCGATGCGCGGGAAAGCCGGAGGCACGAGATTAGTGGCGCGGAACTCCTCGAGAACGCGCTCTAAGCCAAGAATTTCGGCATCGGGCTCGCCGGAGCGGTCCCAGAGGTAATCGTTCTGCCCGGAATACTTTTTGTGTGACTCGTTCATATCTGCCTGTCGTCCACTCTGCGCTTATTGGTAGTCCGCAATTCGCATTCGGCGAGCTTCTGGCGCAATTGATGCATGCCGCGATGAAGATTCACGCGCACGGAACCGTGCGAGAGGCCTGTCCTGGCGGCAATTTCCGGACCGGTCATGCCCTCGACCAAGCGGAGGATCAGAGTCTCGCGGTACGCCTCGGGCAAGCTGCGGATGCACTCGAGAATTTCCGCTGCTTCAGTGGTTCCGGAAACGCCGGATTTCGACTGCTGTTCGTCCGGGTCGCTTGCGTCGCCGGGCGTTGCGGGTTGCGTTTGCGAACGGCGGTAGTAGTCGGTGGCGATGTTTCGCGCGATGGCGGCGAGCCAGGCGCCGAACCGTGCGGTGTCGCGCAAGGCGCGAAGGCGAGGAAGCGCGCGCAGAAAGACGTCTTGCACCAGGTCCTCGACTTCAGCGGGGCGCACCCGGCTGAGTAGGACGCCGTGCACCATGCGGGCGTAGCGGCGATAGAGCTGTCCAAAAGCCTCGGTATCGCCCTGCTGCGAGGCACTGACCAGCGCGTCATCGGAATCGTGCAGGATGGCTGGCGTTTCCATTACCCGGGGATGCTCCAGGAATGCGGCACGGAACTCGAGTGTACCTTGCAAAAGGGGCATGAGCGGCATGAGCGCATTCCGTAGGGACACGACTCTCCGATAACGTAGACGGCTGCGACATGATGAGTGTTAACAAGGGAAAATGGGCGCGGGGATGAGCTTGAGGAGCGGCACGCGCTTGCCGCGGCTGCCTCGGTCCACTACAGTGATGCTCGCCATGACTGAGATTGCGTTCGAATCGCATCCCCTGCTGAGTAACGGACATGCGCAGACTTTGGCGGCAGCGTTTGTTCCGCGGAAGTTTGATTTGCCGCGGGCGGAGAACCGGCTTTTCCAGGTGGACGCGTGGTCGAAGCTGCTGGGGCAGTGCCACTGGCAGGCGGGGAAGAAGCGCGAGAATCCGGTGCTGGTGATCGTGCACGGGCTGGAAGGGTCGAGCGATTCCAACTATGTGCGCGGTATCGCGGAAAAGGCCTATCTGCGCGGTTATCACGTGGTGCGCATGAACCAACGCAACTGCGGAGGCACGGAAGAGCTGACGCCGACCTTGTATAACTCCGGGATGAGCGGCGATTACCGGATGGTGCTCGAGGAATTGATCGAGAGAGATGGCTTCGAGCAGATTTTCTTTGCCGGCTATTCGATGGGCGGGAATCTGGTGACGAAAATGGCGGGGGAGTTTGGCGAGGACGCGCCCGCGGCGTTGAAGGGGGTTTGCGCGGTGTGTCCGGCGCTGGATTTGGCGGCTTGCGCGGATGCGCTGGAGCGGCGCGACAATTATTTGTATCAGCGGCATTTTGTGAACGGACTGATGAGCCGGTACGCGCGCAAAGCGAAGTTGTTTCCGAGCCGCTATCCGATGAATGGTTTGAGGCCGGTTCGCACGGTGCGGGAATTCGATGATGTGATTACGGCGCCGCAATTTGGGTTTCGCGACGCGGACGAGTATTACGAAGCAGTAGGCGCGAAGAAGGTGATTGACCGGGTGCGCATCCCGTTTTTGTTGATTACGGCGGAGGATGATCCGTTCGTGCCGTTCGCGAGTTTTGCTGCGCTGCGTCTGGAACGATATCCGGCGATTCGCTTCCATGCGCCGCAGCATGGCGGGCATTGCGGATTTATTTCGAGATTCGCGGGGAGCGAGCGGTTTTGGGCGGAGGCGAGGATTGTGGAGTTTTGCGATGCGCACCGGAAGGTGTAAGCACCGAGGGTCGGAGCGGGGAGATTTCGCGAGGAGTTTTGTCCGGCATCGATTCGTGACCCGATTGAAATCAGTGGTCGCCGGAGCCCAGCCAGGAATGGCTGTGCCACCTAGCCTAGGGGTTTTTCCAGGGAGACTTGGAAGGCTGCGGTCAGGAGTTGGGCTGGGCCGTCGGTGGCGATGACCATGTCGTCTTCGCAGCGCAGGCCGAACTCGCCGGGGATGTAGATGCCGGGTTCATTCGAGAAGGTCATGCCGGGCGCGAGCACGGTTTTGCTCCCACGCACAAGATAAGGATGCTCGTGGCCGTCGAGGCCGATGCCGTGGCCGAGGCGGTGGGTGAGGAATTTGTAGTCCGGGCCGAAGCCGCTGGAGGCGATGACGGCGCGAGCGGCGTCATCGACCGTGCCGGAGAGGCGGCCCGCACGGCCAGCGTCGAGCGCGGCATCTTGCGCTTTACGGACGATTTCGTAAACGCGCGCGACTTTTTCGCTGGGTTTGCCGATGACCACGCCGGTCCGCGTGACGTCTGAATCGTAGCCTTCGACATTGGTGCCGCCATCGATGAGCACGACGTCGCCTTCTTTCAGCGTGGCGGGCTTGATGGTGCCGTGCGGCAGAGCGGCGGAAGCGCCGATGAGCACCAGCGCGCCGCCGCGAAGACCCATTTTTACAAAGCCGGCCTCGATGAGATTGTTGATTTCGTCCTGTGAGATGCCGAGCTTCAGCGAGGCAAACGTGGCGCGAAACACGTCGAAGGTGGCTTCGCAGGCGAGGCGCATCAGCTCGAGCTCGTGAGCGGACTTGATGCCGCGGCAAGCGATGGTGATGGGATCAGCGGAAACGCATTCGAGGCCGGGCGCGGCCGAGCGGAAGTGATCGTAGAACGTGAAGAAGGTGGTCTCATCGATGCCGACGCGGCCGGTGCGAATACCGCGGTCGGCCAGAGCGGCCGCTGCGATTTTTGTGGGAATTTCGTCTTCCTGCCACACGCGGACTTCCGCGGGAAATTTCAGGCGCTCGCGCATGCGCCCTTCTTCGAAGGTGGGGACGACGATGATGGGCTCGCCCGAGCGCGGAATGATTAGCGCGAGAAGCCGTTCGCTGGGCCACCAGCGAATTCCGCTGAAGTAATAGAGTCCTGTGCCGGGGGCAAGAAAGAGCGCGTCGAACTTCGGCTGCGCTTCGTTCATGAGCTTCTGGGCTTTTTCGATGCGCGCGCGGAATTCCTCCGGCGTGATGGGGCGAACGCGCGAGCCGAGAGGTTTGAGCGCCGCGAAGGCCGGAGGAAGGACGTCGGGAGCGCAATCGGACACGCCCAAAGCAGGGAAAGAGGCGGTAGCAGCCGCGGCAGCGAAAGTGGCTGAACGCTGCAAAAATCGGCGCCGCGGCGGGATGAACGGGTCGAGCTGAGAAGGCTTTGACATGGCGAAGAGGTTTATCTGCGTGTCGTTCCGTTGTCAAGCAACACGCGAGGGCAAATGCGACTTAGTGGTGCAAGCTTAGCGCGGTCTCAAGCGCGTGTGGCCTCGGCGCGGCAGGAAAGTGGCCCCAGGATTTAGCGGTGGTATGGAAAGATGGAAGGTCAATCGCCAACTGCTAGAAAACTCTGTAGAAACTTCTAATTTAGCAACGGATTCTTTGCTGAATTTCAGAGCGATGAATCCAAGTTTCGACGTCCACAATGGCCGCAAATCCAACCCTTTAGTTCAGCAAAACGCTTCCTGAGAAGAAATTTAGGTGATTGCAGCCAAGGGTGGCCGCGAGCATGCACTTGCGGGGACAACCGCGGGGTGGGCCATCCGCATTTTGGATGATTTAGGTTTTCGTCGTGTGTTGGCCGCCCCGCAAGTTTTCCAAGGAGAGAAGCATGCGCAGATTTGCAGGGATAGTCCTCGTGGTATTCGTGTGTACATTCGCATCCGTAGCAGCAAAAGCACAAAGATTGGATGGGTCGCTTCGCGTGACGGTCACGGACGCGAGCGATGCCAGCATCGGCGACGCCAGCGTCACGGTAACAAACGAGGCGAGCAACGTTTCGACGACGCTGAAGGCTTCTAGCGCGGGTACCTACGTGTTTCCGAATCTTTTGGTGGGCAGCTACACGGTGACGGTCGAAAGCGCGGGTTTCAAGAAGGCGGTCAAGAAAGGTGTGGCGGTGGAATCCAACCAGGTGGCGGACACATCCATGCGCCTGGAGGTTGGAGAAATGACTTCAACGTTGTACGTGGAAGCGGGTGCGGACCTGGTCAAGACGGATTCGTCCACGCTGGAGGCCACCTTCAGCGGGAAGGTGACGCAGGACCTGCCGGTCAACACGCTGGGCGGAGACGTGAAGGAATTAGCGGTGCTGGCGCCTGGGACGACGACGCAACAGGGCGGCGTGCTGGGCTCGGGCGGATCGATCGGAGGGACGCGCCCGCGATTCAACGGCTTCAACATCGACGGCGTGGAGGACAACAAGTTGGATGTGAATGGTCCGACGCAGCCGGTAATCCAGGATTCGGTGGCGGAGTTCACGCTGCTGACCAATCAGTTCAGCGCGGAGTACGGCCACTCGGCCGGAGGGATCTTTAACGTCGTGACCAAGTCGGGCGGCAGCACTTGGCATGGTGCGGGATGGGAGAACAATCGCAACCGCAACTACGACGCGCTCGACAATCAGCAGAAAGATCGCGGCGTGAAGGATCGCTTCGACTACAACCGTTTTGGCGCGTCCGCCGGCGGTCCGATACTTCCCAATCGTTTGTTTATCTACGGCGCTTATCAATTTCAAAATGAAGGGCTGGCGGCTTCGAGTCCGCAAGTGAAGCTGCCCACGTCGGAAGGGTTGAACACGCTGATGACGCTGGCGTTTGACGACGCGGTGCGCAAGATCCTCAAAGAGTTTCCGACGTCGCCGGCGAACAACGCAGGCACCGTAAGCGTTAATGGAACCGCTATTCCGGTGGGCTTGCTGACGACGGTGGCGCCGGCGTACAGCAATCAGCACGACTACATCATCAATTCCGACTTAAACCTTTCCAAGCATCAGCTGAATACGCGGTTCCTGTACTACCACTTCCGCGCGCCGGACTTTAATGCCTCATTGCCGGCTCCGCAATTCCTGGGAACCAATGGCTCGGATGCGCGCAAGGCCATCATTTCGGATGTCTGGAGTCTTTCCAGCCGGGTGATCAACAACCTGCGCGTCGGGTATTCGCGGCTGCAAGGCCCGCAGATTACCACTCCGGCGGGGTTCGCAGATTTTCCGAACGTGATCATCGACGATCTTTCTACTGTCAATGTTGGCCCCGAGCAGAATGCTCCGCAGTCCTACACGCAGAACGCGTATTCGATATCGGACACCGTGAATTACGTTCGCGGACCGCATTCCTTCAAGTTCGGGGTCGAAGGCAAGAAATACATCGCGCCGACGAACGGCATTCCGCGCTTCCGCGGCGAGTGGGATTACACGAACCTCAGCCAATTGGTGAACGATTTTGTTCCCAATGGCTCGCCCAACAAGGCTCTGCGCGGGGCGGGATCGGGGAGCGTTCCGGAAAACTACAACGCGTTGTATTGGTTTGCGCAAGACGACTGGAAGCTGACTTCCCGACTCACCATCAACGCGGGGTTGCGATACGAATATGTGGGCGTACCGCTGGGTGACAAGCGACAGACGCTCAACGCCATTGCGGATGACCCTGCGCTGGGCATTTTCTTCCGCGCGCCAAGACCCGATAAAAATAACTTTGCGCCGCGGCTAGGCTTTGCGTTCGATCCAACCGGAAGAGGCAAGTGGTCGATTCGCGGAGGAGCCGGAGTCGCGTACGACGTGATTCCCAACAACTTCGCGATCAACGCGTTGCCTCCGGAGCTGCAGACCGAGCAGAAGCCGGCCATCACCTGCGGCCTGCCCGGCAAACCGGCCTGGTGTGCGACGTGGGATTCCAGCCCCAGCGTGGTCAACTCTGGACAAGGATTCCTGGCGGGTGGTGGGCTGCTGACCACCAACGTTCCTCCGACGACGACGGCCGCGGCACGCGCCAAAACTGGAAATATTATTTTGGATCGCGTCTCGCCGAAGATCATCAACTGGACTCTCGGCGTGCAGCACGAGATCTTCCGCGACACCAGCGTGGAGGTTCGCTACGTGGGCACGCGGAGCCTGGAACTGCCGGTGCAAAAGCGCTTGAACAGTGCCTCCGCTTTCGACCCGCAGTTCAAGTCGCTTGGCGGTGGGCTTACACCGCTGCCGACGTATCTCAGCGCGTCGGACGTTCCAGCTGCAGTGACGAGTCCGGCTTCGACGCTGCAAAACTTCGATAAATTCAATCCCCAGCCGTTGTCCGTCGACGGCTTCCTGGGCAACGTAACCACTTTTCCGCCTATTGGTTCCGGAATCTACCATGCGGCTTCCGTGGATTTCATGCACCGCTTCACACGCGGCCTGTATTTCCGGGCCAACTATACTTTCGCGAAGAACATCGACAACGCGACGAACGAGCTGTTCAGCAGCATCGTCAATCCGCGGCGCGCCCAGGATGGCTACAACTTTGCGAACGAACGCGGCCCCTCCGCGCTTAACGTTCCGCACAAATTTGCCCTCAGCTGGGTATATGAACTTCCCAACGTGCATACGGATCATGCGTTTGTGAGGAAAGTCGCGCACGGATGGGAGGTGAGCGGGGCGTACATAGCCGAGTCCGGGCAGCCGGTCACAGCGCTATCCGATGCGGACTCAAATGCCAACGGGGACGGTGCCGGTGATCGCACCATCCTCAATCCGCATGGTGTGGGGCTCACAGGCACAACCGTGAATGCGGTTTGCAACGCGGGCGCCGGCGGGGCCACCACGATCGTGGGGCTCGATCCGAAAACGGGAAACTGGCAGTGCGGCGCCGAGAATGACGCCAACATCGTCGGGTACGTGGTCGCCCCCGCTACGGTCGGCCAGAACCTGGGGCCGCTCGATGCGAACGCGCGCTTCGTGCAGGCGCAGACCGGATCTATGCCGAACGTTGGACGCAACACCGTGAGTACACCCGGCCTCAACATCTGGAACATGTCCCTCTACAAGGACACCAAGATTAGTGAGCGCTTCTCGGTGCAATTCCATGTCGATACGTTCAACACCTTCAACCACCGAAACTTCAGCATCGGTCTGCCCACCAACAACGGAGCGATCGATAGCACAAACAACCCCAATCCCTTGGCGGCATCGTACGTGTTCGTAGATTCGGGAAGTCAATTCCTGAACCAACACCAGTTCAACGGCGGCAGCCGCACGATGCAACTCGGGCTGAAGCTGATCTGGTAAGTTCACATCGCGAGTACGGAAAGAGGGGAGCTCAGACAGATCCCCTCTTTTTTTTGCGTGCGGAAGTCTATCCGGAGCTGATGGTTGGCTGCTTGAGTGTGCTGGTAGAACGGGCGGCTATTCCATGCGCAGGGCGAGGATGTCCTTCCCGTCGATCTTGACCTGGATGCCCAGAGGCGGGCGGAGGTCTGAGCCTTGCGCAATGGCGCCGCGGACCCAGACGTTGCCAGGCAAGTTGGTCATTCTGGTGGGGTCAAAGAGCGTGCGATTGCACGGATTGCCGACCATAGGGTGCTTGGCGGCGCGGAATCCGTAGTCGGTCTTGAGCTTGTCCAGGTCTTCGATGTATTCGAGACGGCAGTTGCCATAGGCTGAGGTCAGGGCCAGCGCCCAATACCCGGTGGGCTGCGAAGACGCGCCGCCGGGGAGACGAATCAACAGGGCGGGGATATTTTCTCCACTAAGCCGGTTGCGATAGAAGAATTCCTTGGTAGTCCAGGGTTTAGCCATTTCGGAAACGGTGGCAATCCCAGGGTACGACTCGCTGACTTTCGGGATGGCGGCGCTCGGGTCGACAGCGGGCGCGGGCACTTCGATTTGCGGCGTCGGCTGAGCGGGTGGCGGGTCGACACGTTTCGAGCGCATGACCAGGCGCGTACCCAGAACGAGCACGAGCAGAAGAGCCAGCAAACCTCCCACCAGCTTCACCGCCATGGCGCTGCCGGGCGAGCGGCGTCCCCCTGGTCCGGAAACACCCGGAATGGACGGCATCTCCGCTTTGTAACGGTCAGGTGTGGGCTGGTCGGCCATGAGGTCTCATCCGCCTCATTGTACGAAGAGTGGCGCATCCGGGCAATGGAATGTCGCAAGGAATAACCATGCTGGTATTATTTCGAGCGGGAGGGCGGGTGTCCCGTTTGTCAGGCAATCTGTTATTGAAATGAGTACATCGCGCTTCCGCAGGCTTGTCTCGCATTGGCAGGGAATCTACTGTAGAGGGTAACAAGGATAGGGAGAGGGGCAGACGTCCCCTCGCCGACACGTATGGCCGAGACACGCGGGGGGGCACGGACATTTGTCCGGAGCCTCAACATTCTGCTCAAGCTGGCGCGCCTGTATGAATTCGGGCACGCGCGCACCGCTGCGCAATTCGAGATTACCTGGAAGGAGCTGCGGGCCGCGCTGGACGAAAGCGGAGGCGGAGGCTTGCTGCTGGGCGCCTCTGGAAATCAGATCCTGCTGGACGGCGTTCCGTTGGGAGCGGCAGCGGGCGAGCGAAGTTTCGCGCTGCTGCTGATGACCTCCGGAATCGCCAGCATTCACTTTTCGACTACTCTGACGCAGCCGCAATTCGCGCGGTTTGTGCGCGCGTTTCCCAGCGGAAACGCCAAGTCTTCTTCCCTGGCGGAGCAACTGAAATCCGCGCTGGCTGGGGATACCAGCATCCGCGTCAACGAGATACGCTACGTGGCCGAAGACTCCTCGACTGCCGGCATCAAGGTGGCGGCGCAGCTGACCGCTAAGGCCCTGGGCGCGAGCGGCGACAAGTATCGCGATTTCTTCGAAGACCCCAACAAATTGCTGCAGATGATCCTGGCGGCGGAAAGCGCCCGGGGTCCATCGGGGGGAAGCGGCGGGCTCGGCTCCGGCAGCGGCGGAAGTGGGCCGGGATTTGGCGGCGCAGGCGGAAGCGGAGGTGGAGGCACCGGGAGCGGTTCGGGCGGCTCGGGAACGGGCACAGGAACGGGCGGTGGCTCTGGAACGGCCGCAGGGACGCTTTGGGACGGTG
>Ga0209736_1000005_pt1 | contig 93053 bp, 64 predicted proteins | sample BlaSpr_A8_Ref_M3_FD_187992 | JGI IMG/M metagenome (GOLD analysis project Ga0209736, IMG submission 187992) | Forest soil microbial communities from Thunder Bay, Ontario, Canada - Black Spruce, Ontario site 2_A8_Ref_M3 (SPAdes) (version 2) | ecosystem: Environmental > Terrestrial > Soil > Boreal...
GCGATGGAAGCGGACGAGATGAGCCGTCGGCACCGGCCAACGCGGGCGAGGAGACGGATGGGCGCAGGTTCGCGGGATGTGCGACGACGAGGTAGAAGTTTCTAACCGCGGCGTACCACAGCGCATTGAGCGCGATGGCGGCGGCGGCGAAGAGAAAGCCGGGGACGATGGAGCCATCGGGATTGCGCAGTCTCAGGAGGAATGAGGCGGGCGCGAAAATCAAAGACAGCCAGTTGTAGAGCACTTGCTGGTCGAGGCGGATGGCAGGGACGACGAGGTCCATGCGATGGCCGACGGCGGCGAGCAACAGCGAGATGAATGCTCCTGCGGCGGCAAACTGGAGAGTTCTGGGCTTTTTCATTGGAGTAGCTTGGACGCGGGACGATCGCCGCGGTCCGACCTTCCTTCCCTGTGAGATGGATGTGATGGTGCAGGCGGTGGCGCAAAATGAATGCGCATCGCGGGGTCCCCGAAAAGAATCCAGGTGCGGCGAACGTCGGAATCGCCGGTAAGTTTTTTGGCGGCGAGGATGGCCTGGCCGAGAGGCAGATTGGGATTGTTGGCGAGCGCTTGAATGAGCGCGCGATTCATACTGGCTTGCGGACCGGCATCGGTGAAGCCGGAGGAAGCCCAGACGGCAACGGCGCCGCCGTCTGGAGCGAGGAGCAAGGTTTCGGCGAGGCTCTGCGTGTAAACGTCCTGGAAGAAGCCGTTGAGGCAATCCATGAGGAGAAATACGGGCAAGCGATTGCCGTTTTGCAGTGCGGAGGCGTCGGAATTGTCGAGGAGGTCGGAGAAGGACCACTGTTCGACCGAACCGTGACCGACGTAGTTCACCAGAAGTTGCCCCTGATTGATGCTGTCGAGAAGCTGCTGCTTCAGGGCTTGCGGGTCGAGATTGCCGGAGATGATGCGCGTGACCGCGAGAGATTTTCCGAGCGAATCGGCGATCGACGTGGAGGTAGTAGAAAAATCGTCGCCGATGTTCTGGTCGGCCACGACGAGAGCGTTGCCGTTCCAGGTGCCGGCGAAGGCGCCGCGCTCGTAGTTGACGATTTTGGAGACGACGAGATCGGCTTCCTGCGCGGTGCGAATGGGCAAGCGGCCGGTGGCAATTGTGGGGAAGCCGGTTTGCGTGAAGTCGGTGAACCAGTCGTCGGAAGCGGTTTTGAGCGCGGCGGTGTCCACGAGACGCGTGGGGACAAAGTCGAAATCGCCGAAGCCGAGGAAATTGCGGGGGTCTAGCGAGGCATCGCCGACGAAAAGGATGGAGTGCGGATGGCGTCTCCAGTTGCGCTGGGTGAAGAGGAGGAAATCGCGGAGGGCGTAGGGTGTGCGCTCGCCGGAATTGAAAGCGTCGAAAATTTCGTCGATGGTGACGAGCTTGACGGCGTGGCCCTGCTCTTCGCGCAGGCGGACGAGCGGAACGAGACTGGCGGCGAAGTCTGGATGCGTGACGATGAGGATGTCCGCGCCTTCCTGGCGTTCGCGGAGAACGCTGGGATGGTGGAACGCGAGAGACGACGGCGCGAAGAGCTCGTCGCTGGAGAAGGCCAGCAACTGGCGCGGGCGGCCGGTGAAGGAGGAGCCCGCGGCGACAACGTCGATGGCGAAGCCGGTGGTTGTGGACTGAACCCGGCCGGTGAGTTCTTCGATGGCGAGCGGATTGGTGATGTCGAAGACCCGAATTTGCGGATTGGAGAAGTTGGCGATGTGCAGATGGCTTCCTGAGGCGGCTTCCAGGCGGAGCCAGTTGGCGTCGGCTTCGTAGGTGTGGGCGTAGTGGAGGGCGATGGATTGCACGACGCTGACGTCGTTGTCGCCGTCGAGCGCGGTGAGGGTGACGGTGTTGGCACCGTCATGGAGCAGGGTGGGATCGAGCGTGAATGTGGATTTGAAGAGCGGCTGGCCGACGAAGGTGATGTTGCCGAGGAAATTGCTGTTGAACGAGACGGAGACGGAGTGATCCTGGCCTTCGGTTGCGCCTTGCAGGGTGATGTCGAGAGTGACGGGCAGGGCGGAAGGCGTGGAGTGTACGACGTCGAGCTCCTGATCAACGGGAGTGCTGGTGACGACGGCGCCGAAAAAATTGTCCTGGTCCTCGCCATTGAGAAGAGCGGCGAAATAGGTGGTGCGGTCCTGGCGAACGACGGTGACGGGGAAACTGGTTGGCTCGGGACCGCTGAAGGAACTCGCCGGGAGTTGCGGGATGCGTTTGCCGGGTTCGCGGCCTTGCACGAGCCAATAGACGCGGGCGTCGGAATACGGCGTGTCGATTCCGATGCCGTAGAATTCGATGGCGTCATTGGCACCGAGCGAGCCAGACGGATTGCCGGCGAGAATAAGGAGCGGCTGCTCGACGCCTTCAGCGAAGAGTTGCAGGGTGCGGGCGTTGGCGCGCGGGTCGAGACCGGCAGCGACTAACTGCGCGAGGGTGATGTGGTACCAGCCTTCGCTGCGGACGAAAATCTTCACCGCGGGCTCGCGATCGAGAACGGCGCGACCGAGTCCAGGAGGAACGGCGCGGAGAGCGGCGTCCATTTCGGGATCGTAGAGGCGAGGGCGGTGGGCGGACGCTGGCAGTGCACCTGAGTTGGCGGCGAATGATTGATTGAGATGCGCCAGGAGCTGAGCTGCGGCGAGGGCGCGTTGCGGCGCGACGGGTCCGAAGATTTCAGCCGGGCCGTGGGAAATTTTGGCGCCGCTCAAGTCGACGTCTTCCAGCCAATAGGCCGAGGCGGAGGCAGACGCCACGGGATCGATCCACTGATAGGTTTTCGCGGCGTGCTGGGGCAGGCCACCGCGCAACACTAGAGCGGAGCCGGCTATCAATGACGGATTCAAGCGGTGACGGCCGGTCGAGTCCTCGCGGTAGACGTTGAAGCCGAGATTGCGAACTTCCTCGCGCGTTTTCCATTCGAGCAAGACGCCGCCTTCGGGAAGCGCAGCGGCCCGGAAAGAAACGAGCTGGACGGACGTAGGAGCAGCGATCGTGGAGGTCGCGGAAGACGTGTTGTTGGTGAGATTGGGATCGCCGGTAGTGGCGGAGACGGTTGCGGTGTTGCTTGAGAGCGTGGCGGAACTAAAGGTGGTGGCGGTGGCGTTGATGGTGACGATCGCCAGGCCGCCGACGCTGAGGGAGCCGAGATTGCAATTGACCGTGGTTGTGGCCACGGTGTAGGTGCACGTGCCCTGCGTGGTGGTCACGGAAGTGAAACTGACTTGAGCGGGCAGAGGATCGTTCACCGTGACGCCTTGGGCGACGGCGGGGCCATTGTTGGTGACCTGCAAGGTGTAGGTGATGTTGGTGTTCTGATCGACGGGTTCAGGCGAAGCGGTTTTCAAGATGGCGACGTCGGCTTGCGTGGGCGAAGCGACGACTACGGTGGTAGGAGCTGAGTTGTTGGCGCAGTTGGGATCCGTGACTGCCGAGCAAGGAACGTTGATGTTGGCGGTGTTGGAGATGGAGGCACCGGGAGCAGTGCCGGAATTCACTTTGACGACCAGCGGAAAACTCGCTGTGGCGTTCAGGGCAAGCGTGGCGATGGTGCAGGAAATGGTTCCGGTGCCGCCGACGGGAGGAATAGTGGCTCCGCAATTCCATCCGGCGGGCGGGGTGAAGGAGACGAAAGTGGTGCCGACAGGGATGGTGTCGGTAAAGGTGTCGAGACCAGAAACGGCAGGGCCGTTGTTGGTTACGGTCTGGGTGTAAGTAATGTTGTTACTGGAGGTCACCGGGTTGGGCGCTGCGGAGCTGGTGATGCTGAGGTCGGCTTGGCCTGCGGTAGCCACAACGATGTTCGAAGTCGCGCTGTTATTGTTGGGATTCGGATCGGTGGTCGATGAAGCGACAGTCGCGGTGTCTGTGATGAGGGTGCCAGCGGCCGTGCCGGCGCCGACGGTCAGAATGACCGTGAATGTGGTGGAAGCACCAGAGGCGACGCTCGGATTCGAGCAGGACAGTGTTCCAGCGACGACGGAGCAGGTCCAGCCTGCCACGGGAGAGGGAACGACGGAAACAAATGTGGTGTTGGCCGGAATCGCTTCGCTGAAAACCACGCTGGACGCGGTGGCCGCGCCATTGTTCCTGACGACGACGGTGTACGTGATGTTGGAACCGGCGAGGACTGGATTGGGTGTGCCGGAGTTGGTGATGGACAAGTCGGCGGTGGTGGACAGGCCGACAGTGATTTGCACGGTGGCCGAATTGTTGGCAAGGACGGCGTCATTGGTGCCGGAGGTGGCATCGATGACATCGGTGATCACCGTGCCAGAAGCGACGCCGGTGTTGACGGCAACCCCAAGCGTGAAGGTGGTTGAAGCGGCCTTGGCAACGTCTGCGTTGGTACAGGAGATGGCGCCTGTGCCGCCGACGGTGGGTGTGATACACGTCCAGCCGGAGCCTGCTGGATTGTTGAAGGACTGAAAGGTGGTGTTTGCCGGAATGGATTCCGTAAATGTCGCGTTCAAAGCGTCGAGCGGGCCATTGTTGGTGACGTTCTGGGTGTAAGTAATGACATTGCCTGGTCCGGGTCCCGGGAGGACCGGATTGGGCGAACCGGAATTCGTGACCGCGAGATCGGCGGAAGCGCACTCCGCTCCAGGCTGCGTGCCAGGAGTCTGAGGAATGGTGGAGACGGTGTTGACGAGGCCGGGCGCGCCCAAAGTCGCGCCGTAAGGATCGCGAGAGGATGTGGATGCTCCGGGAGCGCCGCCGTTGACGGTCGAAGCGGTTGGCGCGCCGGAGAGGAAAATCGCGCCGCCAGCGCCGCCGCCGCCGGGTCCATGGCGGTCCGCCGGAAAAGAGGTTTCGGGTCCTTGGATGAGCCAGGTGTTTCCGCCATTTCCGCCGTTGGCGGAGACGGTGAGGCCACCGAGAAGACCGCTGTTGACCAGAACTCGAATCGAGCCGCCACCGCCGCCTCCACCACCGCCGTCGTTTTGCACGTCAAGCGCGGTTTGGCCGTTCGCGGTGATGGTGCCGGCGCCGGTTACCGAGCCGGCGTGAATAATGACGATTCCCCCGCCAGCGGCTCCGCTGCTATTGATGCCCGCCGGATTGGCGTTGGCGGGACTCGCGGTACCGTTATTGGTGGTGCCCGCTCCTCCGCCGCCACCTAAGATCAACGCGCCGGTGTTGCTTGGAAAAGCAGCCCCGCCGTAGCCGCCGACGATACCCGCGCTATTCCAGCCGAAGCCGCCTTGGCCTCCCGCGCCTCCATTGCCGCCGCCGCCGCCGCCGCTGTTTTCGTCGTTTGCTGTGGGGCGTGCGTCAGTTGCGCCACCGCCGGCGTTGCCCGGCGCGCCGCGAGCGTAGCTGCCGTTGGGCAAGCCTTCGACTCCGGTGTTGGTCAGATTCGTGAGCGCAGCGTTGGCGACAAAGGTCGGAGTGCCGGCGATGCCTTCGCCCTTCGAGCCATTCGTCGCCGTTCCAGAGCTAGTGATGTAGTCGGTTGCCAGCGTGCCAGCAGCGCCAGCTAGCTGCCGGCCGGCGCCGCCGCGGAAACCAGCGGCATCGAGGCTGACGGTGCCATTCAGGGTGAGCTGTGATGCAACGTCCAGGGCAAGTACGCCACCGGTTGCACCATTCCAGGGCATTGCCGCCAGCGTCGAACTTAAAGTCGCGGAGGTGTATTGCGGTACACGAATCACCTGAAAGGTTCTTTGGCCCTGCGTCCCAGCAACGTAGGCGGCTTTCGTGTAAGCGTTCAAAAGGCCGCCAGTGGGCCCGGTAGCCAGGAAGTTCAGCGTGCCTCCGCCAACCGGGACGGCGTTGGTCGCGGTGACAAACTCAAAATTTCCGGAATTGTTCAGGGCGATGGACCCGAAGCCTGGATCACCCGGAATGCCGTCGCCGTAAGCACCGGTGTTAATGGGGTTGATGGCGGCGTCCTGCATCTGGATGACCAGGAGCAAGTCGCCGGCGGCTATGGCGGTTTGCGCGCCGGCGGCAGCAGCAGCACCGAGCACGACGGAAGTCGAAGCCGCGGCGACAGTTCCGTTGTTCGCGGGCGGATAGTAGGCATTGAGAATGCCGGTGAGCGTGTTGCCGGGGCCGTCGCGCCCTGGCGAGGCGCAAACCAGCGGCTGAACAACGGTCAGAGTCGTAGCGCTGTTGTTGCCCGCAACGGGATCAGCAGTGGTGGAACTTACGGTGGCAGTGTTGGTGAGTGTGCCCGGAGCTGCCGGCGTAGACACGGTAATGGTGACCGTGATGGTGGTGCCGTTGTTTACCGCGCCGAAGGTGCAGGTCACCGTGCTGGTGCCGGAACAGGATCCTTGGGTCGTCGAAGACGAAACGAATGTGGTTCCCGCAGGAATGGTGTCTACGAGCTTGCCGTCCGCGGTGTTGATCAAACCGAGGTTCTGGACCGTAATCGTGTACGTGAGTTTGGACGAAATGAAAACGGGGGTGGGCGAAGCGGTCATGGATGCCGCGAGGTCCGCCTGAGTGCCGCTCTCGACGAGGACGGAAGAAGTAGAGGCGTTGTTGGTGGAGACTGGATCGGAGGTGTTGGCGGTGACATCCGCCGAGTTCAGGATCACGGTACCTGGAACGACTGCGCCGCCTACCGCGACGACGATGGTGAAAGTGCCCGAGGCGCCGTTGGCGAGAGCCGCGCCATCGGTGCAAATGATCTGGCCGGTGCCGCCGGCAATGGGCTGCGTGCCGCAGGTCCAGCCCGCGGGAGGCGTTACAGATTGAAAAGTCGTGTTCGGAGGAGTCTGTTGGTACAGCACCGCGCCGTTGGCCGCGGTGGGACCTTTGTTGGTCACCGTCTCCGTGTAGGTGATCAGTCCGCCGGGTGCGACGGCAGAGACCGAGGCAACCTGGGTCATGGAGAGATCGGCGCTGGAAACTTGCACGGACGCGTTGGCGGTATTGTTGGCGAGATTGGGATCGGTGCCTGTTTCGCTGACGGTAACTGAATTCGGGATCGTCGAGCCGGGTGCAGCGGCGGCGGTTATTGCGACTACCAACGTGAAGGTCGCGGATGTTCCCGCAGCGAATGTGCCGTTCGCCGTGCAAGTAATTGCGCCAGTGCCGCCTACGGCGGGCTGCGTACCGCAAGTCCAGCCGGCCGGAACGGTGATGGACTGGAAGGTCGTGTTTGGCGGGGTTGTCTGCGAAAGAGTCGCTCCGACAGCTGCTGTCGCACCATTGTTGGTCACGGTCTGGGTGTAGGTAATGTTGGAGAGAGCGTCGACGGGATTGGGCGCGGCGGCATCGGAGACGGAAAGATCAGGAGTCTGCACGGTGACATTCGCTGCGGCGGTGTTGTTAGCCGGAGTTGGGTCGGCCGTGGTCGAGCGGATGTTGACGGACTCTGTGATGACCGTGCCGTTTGCGGTTGCGGCGTTCACCTGGACGATGAAAGAAAAGGTAGCGGTTCTGCCGTTGTTCATATTTGTCGTGCGCGTGCAAGTGGTTGTACCGGTGCCGCCAACGGCGACGCCTGCGCAGTTCCACGTGCCGGTACCGCCCGTTTGCGCGGCTGAGACAAACGTGGTGTTCGGGGGCGTGGCCATGGCCACGGAAGGCGTGGTGGCGGTGTTAGGACCGTTGTTGATGACGGCAACGGCATAGGTGATTTGATCGCCTGCCGCGACCGGTGAGGGCGCAGCGGTGTTCGACGTGATGGCCAGATCAGCCTGAGCTGCAGCGGGGGCAACATTCCAAAAGAGCGCGAAGACTGCGAGTAGCCCAAAAAAAGCAAAACCGGAGCGCGCCTTGTGGATGCGCAGGGCCGCAGCCAGCCGCAGTCTGCGGATCAGCGCGCGGGAAGCGTGCAGAATTCTTTGTGTTTGGCCGGTTGCAGATATCTGTATTCCGTTGCGTTCGATGGAGATGACCCGGCCAACGAGCCGTTGAGGTGCTACGTCGTTTTCGAGTCCGGTGTCGCCCCGAGTGACCAGGGCATCCGAGGAATTCGCTTCGACCAGTCGATGTACGCGAAGCCCATCCCGGTCCTGCGATAAAACGATGTCCCCGCGCTGCAGTTCCGTTTGTGCTACGCGCGCGACGATCACAGCGTCGCCATCGCGGAGATTCGGCTGCATGCTGAGGCCACGGACGTGAAAGCGCACCTGACTTCCGGACGCGAGCACGGTTTCGCATATGGCGCGAAAGCGCGGCGAGTCCGTCCAAAGAAGCGCGTCGTTACGCGGCACGGAGAATGGCCTCCACGGCGTTGGCGTCCGGAACAAAGCGAAAGAGCGATACGGGAACCTTGCGGGCAATCTGTTCGGTGAATTGCAGCACGTGCGCGAGCCCGGCGGGGCTGTGGTGCGGCACGAAAGTTCGCGTGAAGAGCTCGGCGACGGCGCGGGAGGGCGCGAGCGGAATGATTTCGTTCGCGGGGCCATGTTCGAGCAGGAAAATGCGGTCGAGGCGTCCGGAAGCTTGCGCGGCGAGGCCGGCGTCGCCGTGCCACGGCGTGCCATGCATGGTGATATGCCCGCCGCTTTCGCGGAGAATGATGCGGTCGTCGCTGAGCACGCGGACGCTCGGCTGGTTCAGCCAAAGGCGCGACGTGGTGCTTTTCCCGGCGCCCGAGTGGCCGACGAAGAGACGCCCGAGGCCATCCCGCGTAAGAACTCCGCAGCCATGAACTTCGACGCCGTGCCCGGTAGACAGGCGGTGAATCATCAAGAGCTCGTCGAGGGGATACTCGAGCGGATAAACGGGAAGCTCAGGATCGAAATAACGCTTTAGCAATTCAACGCGGCCGCGAGTGAAGCAGCTGTCGAAGTGGGCTTTCTTGTAGGGAGCGCTGCCAAGATAGGCGGTCTGAAAATAGAACGAGAAACCGCCATCTTCCGGATAGGCGCTCCAGAGTCCGCCGGACTGGAAAACTGGCGCGGTGGCGGGCAGGTCGAGATGATCGGCCCAAGCGGCTGCGATTTCGACGTCGCAGGCTGGATTGTTGGACGCAAACTCGAGAAGAGCCGGCTCCAGGGCCAGCCTCAGATCGCCAAGGGAACTCACACCAAACGAAATTCCACCGACGCTCAAGGCAATTCGTGATGCCACAGGCGCCCCTGTGGCGAGGGTTGCCAATTCAGGCGCCAAATTGAAGACGGCCGCGTTCAAGTCCGTATGCTCCCTCAAGATCCGAGTGACTTGCAGGCGACGACAGCCCGGCAGGAACCGGAAACAGGCCCAGCCGAGCCGGCGATCTTGCAGTGCCCCAGAACAGCCTCTTCGGGACGCAGGCTTACCGCGACCACCTTGGGTGGTTCGTATGGCGCGCGCTTTGATTCCGGCTGCTGCGAGGTCTTGCTCATTCCCTTACTTTCTGAACCTAGTGCGTAGAAGCGCAGGAGCCGCAAGTACCGCTGCGGCTGCTACTTGAAGAAAGCACCGGAAGCAACGTGGCAGCTGGCGCGATCGGCTTCCAGGATCCGACATCAACCTTATTGTTTTGAATGCGTTCGGCCGACTCACTAAGTGCGGCATGGTAGGTGCCTTCGGCGCAGCACGGGCAATCTCCATGCTCCGGCACTTCGTATCCAAGGGCGTAGGCGCGTAAGTGCGCGACCTGGCAAAGAAAATCGACAGGCGACTCCGGGTGCCCGGCTTCCAACTCGCCGTTAGCCGGACACATGCTGCACAGCGACTGAATGCGGCAGCGATGGCAGCGCGTCTCTCGCGTCTTCTTCTTGCTGCGGGTCTTCAGCAGCGCTTCGTTCCAGCCCTCGGCAAAGGAACCGTTGCGCCAGTCGTAGTGTTCTTGCTGCGAAATCACGCAGATAGACATTTTCCCGGTGGGGTCGAAAGCGCAGCCGGTCATTCCGCCGCCGCAGAAATAGACCTGGTCGCCGCTATTGGCGCCGCTCGGCAGAGAGATGTCGTGGTCCGCGAGCCGCCGGTATTCCTCGCGGCGCTTGGAGTCGTGAAAATCCAGGGCCACTACGTCTTCCGGGACCAGCCGGACTCCCAGTGGGCTTGCCGAACAGTCGATTCGGGGGTTGACCAGGGGGTCGAATTTGAACTCGACGCCGAAGTCTTCTTCGGCCATACGCTTCATCTCGTAGACTTCATGGCGGTTAACCGTGGTGGGAACGGTCTTGAGCTTGAGCGGCAGACCGCGCTCGAGTAGAAGCCGGATGCCGCGCATGCAGCGGTCGTAAGAGCCGGGAATCTGGGTCAGCGCCTCGTAGGTCTCCCGGGTCGCGCCGTAGAGCGTGATTTCGATGGCGAAAGGCCGCCACTCCGCCAAATAGTCGGCTACCCGCGGGGTAATCAGCGTTCCGTTCGTGAAAATGGTGACCAGAAAGCCGCGCTTCTTGGCTTCGGTATAAATGTCCAGGAAATCCTTGCGCGCGAAGACCTCTCCGCCGGTGTAGAGCAGCCAAAGGCAGCCGGCGTCTCGCAATTCGTCGAGAAGGCGGCAGTGCTCAGCCAGGGTGAGTTCGGAGGCTCGCGCCGCCTGGTCGCCCATCGAAAGATTGTTGTAGCAGTGCAGGCATTCGAGGGGGCAGCGGCGAGTGACCTCGATGGACACTTCGGAGGGCACCCGTTTTCCGGAGAAACGCTGGTGAACGTCTATGCTGAACCGGCTATAGCTCGCGACTTCCACTCGATTGCCTATCCCGCCGGGCGACTAAGCCTGGCTCCCGTGCTGCTCGTGCTGATGAACCAGCCCTGCCCGGCTCAATTCATCCAGGAAAGCTTGTATGTCTGCTAAAGCCTGCTGAGACGTCACTTCGTAGCGTTCGACCACCCAATTCCCCATTTCCTCGACCGAGGTGCCCGCCTGAAGCAGGTTCCACAGGTCCGAACCGAGGGGGTTGAACGAAAAGATCGAGTCCAGGTCTCCAACACCGCCGCGAACGGGGACAACAAGCGTTTCTCCGCCGATTTCCCGGCTGACCACGGTGGAACTCCGGACATATTTTGCCGACGACAACAAGGTTTGCGACATTTCCTGGCCTCTCCCTGTTTAGGGGGTGGACTGCGGGGAAGGTTAAAGCTTCCTTATATAGAGGGTGGGTCAGGGAAGGGCATTTGTCATTCCCCCCTGGCGGGGTGTGTAGCGAAACCCACAAGAGGGCCGAAAGTACTACGCCCGTAGTACCAATGGGTGAGTTCTCCCCAAGTAACAGAAACTAGGGAAGTTCTTGGATCAGCAGCCAAACCGCCGTTAGCCTGAGGATGATGATTTGGAGGTTCTAATGCAACTCCTCGGTAGAATTTGCGCCGGTCTCTTGCTCATTTCCTATAGCGTACTGGTACCACTAGGTCTAGGGCAGGAATCCTCGGCCGGTGTGGTTATCCAAGCCAGTCACGGACAGCTTGGGGGCGTGAATGTCAGCTCTGGTGCCAGCGTTTTCTCGGGCGATCTCTTACAGACTGACGAAGAAGGGCAGATTCAGATCCAAGCGGGCCGCACCAAGCTGGTGCTGCAGCCGAACAGTACGTTACGTTTGTTTCGCGCGGGCGGACACGCGGTCGTCGAGCTTGACCGGGGCAGCATGAACTATTCCATGCCCGGCACCGGCGAGGAACTGGTGATCTTCGGCTTGGATGTTCGCTTGGTTCCCACACGCGGAACGGCTACGGCCGGCCAAGTGACAGTGGTCTCGCGATGCGAAGTGCGGGCCACGAGCCAGACCGGAACCCTGGAAGTAACCTCCGGCAAAGAGACAAAGACGGTCGAGGAGACCAAGACCTACAGCGTACGCTCGGACTTCGGAGTCGAATATCGCGATTCCTGGAAGCCCATTCCCGAGGACTATCCCGACTTCGATCCAAACTCAAAGTATCACCGGTCGCACTCGCACGGGCCCTGCGGCCTAGCCGAGAACCAGCCTGGCCAGACGCCTGCACGTCCACTCGGAGGCCACTTCAAACTGGCCGCCGCAATCGTCGGCGGGGGAGTCACCTGCCTGGTTTTGTGCCGGGACTTCGAGAGCCCGGATAATCCGAGGGCGCACTAGACGGGAAAAACGCCGGGGGCGTGCTCGAAAGATGCTGTCCGGCTAACTAGCTGTATCGAGTGAAGTTATGGATGCGCGATACTCTGGATTCCGGCCTGTTGATTGCCCGGAATGCCCGTGCCCGCCGAATAGACAACAATCTCGATCGTTCCCCAGCCGGAGTCCGTGCCAGCGCCAGTTCTCTTGCCCATTCCCAGAGTCTTAAGCTGAGTATCATCGAAACCAAAGTTGCCAACTAAGTAGGCGCGCACCACTGAGGCGCGGGCCTGCGTCAGAACTAAGTCCTTCTGAGCGTCACCGGTCGCGCCGGTATAGACGACCACCACCGCGATTCCAAATTCATTGGCGGCAAGAAATCGCCCTGCGTCACCCAAGGAATCCTGGTTCTTCAGCTTGGCGGTGTCGATCTTGTCGAAAAGACGTTTGGGATCGTAGGTAAAGGTTTTCAGCGGGGTACCTTCCGGCAAGCCCGGGATTACGTTTTTCGCCAGCTCGGCTGAATCTTCATAGCCGCGTTTCTTGAAGTAGCCACGGAGCAGGAAATTTTGCTTCAACGCTTCCATGTTTTCCTGGAAGTCCGCGACTCCCGCTTGCGCGTGGGTCATGGTGTCGCGCATTCCGACCGAGGCTTGGTCCAGCTGGGTATACATTTTTTTGTCGTTAATCAAAGCCCCGATCGTTCCCTGGCCCTTGTCGATCTTTCCGCTGATGGAACTCAGGTTCGCGGTGGCCACCGTGACGTTGTCCAGCGCTGCTTTACTGCTGTCCAGAATGGCGTCGGTCTTCTTGATCAGGTCCGCGATCACCAGCGGAGCCTCGCTGGCGATCATGTCGCCGTCCCGTACATTTAATCCCTGGGCGGTTCCAAAGGAAATCGCTACATATTCATTGCCGAGAAGGCCTTCGGTCTGGATGGCAGCAATCGAGTCCTGCTTGATGATGTTGTGAGTCGAGCGCTGTAAATCCATCAGCACGGTAATTTTGCCGGTTGGCTGGTTCGGCAAATCGATGCGGCGCACGCTGCCGCCATGCACTCCGCCGACTCGCACCTCCGCGCCCGCGTCCAGTCCAACCACGGTGTTGAATTGCGCCTTCAATCGATAGGTGGAGGTAAAGAGGTATTGCCGGTCACCGATGATGAAGATTCCTGCCGCGAGAATCGCCAGCGTCGCAATGATGAAAGCTCCCAGTCTGGCCGCTCTTGACATATATGCTCCCTATGAATCCCGCTTGAAGAATTCCGCGACAAATTCGTCGTCGCTTTTCTCCAACTCCTCGAAGGTGCCTTCGATCGCGACCTTCCCCTTGTGCAGCAGCACAATGCGGTCGGCGATGATCTTCGCGCTCTGCAAGTCGTGGGTCACCACGATCGAAGCCACGTCGCGTTCTTCTTGCAGCTTCAGAATCAATTCGTCGATCTCGCGGGAGGTGATGGGATCGAGCCCGGCGGTCGGTTCATCGAGCAGCAAGATGCCCGGCTCGAGCGCCAGCGCACGCGCCAGCCCTACCCGTTTTTGCATGCCGCCCGAAAGATCGCTGGGCATCTTCTTGAGTTCGCCTTCCATGCCCACGCCCGCCAGCAATTCCTTGATGCGGTCACCGCGTTCCGATGCGGTCATTTTTGTATGCCGCCGCAAGGGAAACGCTACGTTTTCCTCGACGGTCAAAGAGTCGTACAGCGCTGCGTGCTGGAATAGAAACCCCATCGTCTTCCTGATCTCGTTCACCGCTTCGGTCGTGGCGCTGATGATCTCTTGCCCGTGGACACGAATCGAGCCCGAGTCCGGCGTCTGCAGCCCGATGATCAGCTTCAGCAGCACGCTCTTGCCGGTTCCGCTGCGGCCCAGCACCGTTAGCGTCTTGCCGCTGCCAACCGTGAGATCAATGCCGTCCAGGACCTTTTGCGCGCCGAAGGACTTGTGTAAGCCCGCCAGGATCACGGCTGGCGCGGGGCTGTCCCGCTCGGTATGTTCAACTGCCTGGTCGTAGCTGCTCGGTGTCTCTTGCAGCGCGACTGCCTGGTTAGCGAGCATCATGGAAAAAACACCAAAATCAATTTCACCAAAATGACGTCGGCCAGAATCACGAAGAGCGACGATAGGACCACCGAACTCGTCGCCGAACGGCCCACACCCTCGGTACCACCTTCACTGCGCATTCCCTGGAAGCACGCGACCGTCCCGATGATCAGGCCGAACACCGCGGTTCGGAAGGTCGGCGCCAGAAAGTCGTTGAAGCTGGTGCCGGCAAATCCTGCCTGGATGAATTTGTGAAACGAAATCGGCTCCGCGAGAGTGTCCGTAATCCAACCGACCACCACGCCGCAGAAATCAGTGGCCAGGGTGAGCAACGGGAGCATCAGGATGCAGGCCAGGATGCGCGTGAAGGCCAACAGCTTGTAGGGATTTACGCCGGAGGCTTCGATGGCATCGATTTGCTCCGTTACCTTCATCGAGCCCAATTCCGCGCCGATTCCGGCCCCCACTCGGCCGCTAATTACCAGGCCGGTGACCACCGGACCCGTTTCGTGAATGATCGAGAACACGATGGCGGCGGGAAGCATGGACTTGGCGCCGAATTGAATCAAGCTGTGACGGCTTTCGAGAGCCAGGACCGCGCCGATTGCGGAGCCTGCCAGCGCCACCAGCGGCAACGATTTGGAACCTACCTCGTCGAGCTGCCGAATCAGTTCCCGGCCTTCAAAGGGACGTCGTACCGCTGCCCGCATCACCTGCCAGACAAAAATGCCCAGCTCCCCAAACCATTCGAGGAAGCCGTTGAACGGTCTCCACAGGGAAGTGAGCGTAGGTCGCGTGACCGACGCAGATTGCGGCGCGTCCGGACGGATCCAGCCAGGAGCTGTGGAGTTGTCGTTCATGAATCAGGCTCACGGGTTCGAGTTGGCTGCGCGTTCCGTTTCCGGAGACACGGTGGGATCCACATGGCTAAACAACGTGTGCGGTCCTCCGTAGATGAACTCTTTCGCGACATTTCCGGCGGCGAACGCCAGCAGTGCGTAGTTGCCCATGCGGAACCCGTCTTTGGTGCCATAGCGGCCCGGATACCACCCATATACGGCAGTCATCGAGCCCGCATACGGCGCAATGATTGCTGGAAACGACAAGCGCCGATGGCCGTCTTCCCCGCGCCGAGCCGTCACTGTCGAAATCAGCGCATGACCCATCCGCCGAAAAACGCCTTTGCATTCGCAGCGGTAATAGATGGTGTCTTCGCGAAAAGCTTTCGCCAGCGCATAGCGCGTTGTCGTCGTCACCATCGCAATTCCAAAGTCGGAACCCACTCGCTCGCCATACGGCTTGAACCCCTGCCCCCACTCCGGCGGCGTATGATTTCCCTGATTTACAGCTCCCAGGATCGCCGCGCCAACGATTGGGTACGGGCCGAAAGTGTCGAAAAAGTAGTTCCTCAGTTTCGTTTTCTCGGTAGGACGCCGGTACGTCAGATCCAGCTGTGTGTGCGTTCCATGCGAGCGCGAGCTTGTGCTATAGGACGACGATTCGGCGTTGCCGGAAGAAGTGCCTGCCCCAATGGCGGATTGCGCCTTTCCCGCGGGCGCAATCGCTACCAGGCTAGCTATGCCAATCAACAAAGGGACAACCCGGAACCTCTTCATGTGAAATTCTCCTTGCCTGGAGTTCATCTTGCGATTGAGGATGCCTGTAGCAACGCCCGCCAGAGAGGACCCCAAGTCCCTCAATCAGAAATAGCATCTGGCGACTGGCGCCGTCTGTCCCAAACGGCACACGATCCGCCATAGGTTCCAAGGGGTTACAAGCTTTGCGGACGTCAGGCACAGCCGGAATCGGCGACTAATTGGACTACTAGGCAGGTGGTTGGTGGACGTGACTGGTATCGAACCGGTGAACCCCGGAGCCCTCAAGTAGACTTGGCGTGGCTTTCTTCCGAAAAGATGATCTGCAAATGTGAAATTGATGCAGACTCGTCGAACACACCAGACGTGAGGTGAGAGATGGCCGAAACTACGGCAATGTATCTGGCGGGGCACGGCTCAAGGGTAAAGCCTCGCCTGATCGAGCTCCAGCATCAACGAATTCTTAGACACAGACGAGCTCTACTCACGCAATGCGCCCTAGATACTGGATATCCCGACGCGTTCCTCGACTTACGCCTACCAAGCTTCGGCTTCGGGAGTGCGGACCTCAACGACGTACCGGGATTCAAGTCTCTTCTTACAAGCGTTCAGGAAGGCAAACTTAGAATCGTTCTTATTGACATTGATGAAGAGCGGCCCGGACTACGCCTGACGATGAGTACGCGTTCGTACGGGAGCGGCTGGAAAGTTTGGGCGCAACCGTGCTCACGCATTTAGGGACGACGGGAGCGCATTTTCTAAAGACCAGAAGGAACGTCGATTTTGCGCCTCAGTGCGTAAGAATTCCTCGGCGTCGCAATTGCGATGCAGGAGGCAGATGCAACAGGGGGAGTCTCATCAGGAAGATTTCAGTCACCTGCGTATCTAAGCCGCTGCGTGGGAAAAATAGCTCGGACTTGGTACGCTGCGTCAATTCGCGAGCAATCGGGTTGGATCTTTCAGAAGTGAGCCAGACTGAGCAGGAGGTACGTCATGAATAACAAGAAAAATCAACAGAGCCAAGAGGATTCCCTCCACCCGCATCTCGCTCCAGCTCCGCGAACTCACGAGGCTGCGGACAGCGGGATTTCGCGGCGTGGATTCCTGGGGTTTGCGGCTGCGTCCATTTTCCTGTCGCACGCAGACCAACAAGTCCCGCGATCGAAATCCCAGAATGGCATACCTTATCGAACTTTGGGCCGCAGCGGAGAGAGAGTCTCGCTCATTGGGCTGGGTGGCTATCATCTGGGGAAACAGGTGGATCCCCAGGAAAGCATTCGCATCATCCGCACGGGCCTCGATGAAGGAATCAATTTCCTCGATAACTGCTGGGACTACAACGGCGGTGAGAGCGAAATCCGCATGGGAAGCGCGCTGCGCGACGGTTATCGGCAGAAGTCGTTTCTCATGTCCAAGATCGATGGCCGCACAAAGGCAGCCGCGATGGCCCAGATCAACGAGTCGTTGCGCCGCCTTCAGACTGACCGCATCGATCTGCTCCAGTTCCACGAAGTAATTCGCGACAACGATCCGGACCGTATTTTTGCCGCCGGAGGAGCGCTCGAGGCTGTATTGGAGACGCAAAAGGCAGGCAAAGTCCGCTACATTGGATTCACCGGCCACAAGAGTCCGGACATTCATTTGCAAATGCTGGCCACCGCTTCGAAGCACGGGTTCACCTTCGATGCCGTTCAAATGCCTCTGAATGTAATGGACACCCATTTCGACAGTTTCGAGAAAAAGGTTTTGCCCGTTCTGCTCAAGAGCGACATTGGCGTGCTGGGCATGAAGCCCCTTGGCGACCCCTTTATCCTTGATAGCAAAACAGCGACCCCGGTGGAGTGCTTGCACTACGCGATGAATCTTCCCACCAGCGTGGTCATCACCGGCTGCGATTCCGTGCCGATTCTTCGGCAAGCTCTCGACGCCGCACGCAGTTTTCAGCCGCTGGACTCTTTCCAAGTTGAGCTGCTTCGTGCAAAAACTGCAAAAGCCGCGCAAGCCGGCCAGTTCGAGCTTTATAAAACGAGTCGCCGGTTCGACGGCACCTACGCCAACCCACAATGGCTTGGTTAGAAGCGCAGCAATAGCGGAACGAATGACGAGAGCAGAGGATAGGAACTACGAGCATTAGAGATTGCGGGCGGTTGAACGGCTGAAGCCGCGAGCGCCACCGCGGGATTTAGTTAGAGAAGAATTGTGGAGGTCAATCATGAACAAGAAAGAACTTTCTGCAAATGCGGCTGGAAATCTTTTGCTTGGCGGGGACATTTCTGTGCATCGTCTCGGCTTCGGTGCGATGCGCCTTACTGGCGAGGGCATTTGGGGACCACCAAAAGACCGCAAAGGGGCGTTAGCGGTTCTTCGCCGGGCCGCGGAGCTGGATATCAATTTTATCGATACGGCGGATTCCTACGGCCCACACGTAAGCGAGGAACTGATTGCCGAAGCGTTGTTTCCGTACCCGGAGGGCCTCGTAATTGCAACCAAGGGAGGCTGGAACCGTCCCGGCCCGAATCAATGGACGCACGACGCAGCTCCCACGCACCTTCGCAAGGCGGTTGAGGGAAGTCTGAAGCGATTGCGCCTGGACCGCATAGACGTCTATCAATTGCATATTCCAGATCCCGTCGTCTCGTTTGAGGCGTCTATGGAAACTCTGGCTCAACTGCGAAACGAAGGCAAGATTCGTCTGGTCGCGTTGTCCAACGTCACGCAAGAACACATCGAGCGAGCGCGCAGAATTGTTCCTATCGTTTCCGTGCAGAACCGCTATAGCTTTGCGGACCGCGAATGGGACTATGTAGTGGATTATTGCGAGCGCAATGGAATTGCCTTTATTCCTTGGTTCCCACTGGGAGCAGGTAAAGTTGCCGGTGAAGTGCTTGACCGAATCGCCCAGGCACACCGGGCGAGCCCAACGCAGATGGCGCTGGCCTGGCTCCTGCATCGATCTCCCATTATGCTGCCCATCCCAGGGACTTCCTCGATCGAACATCTCGAGCAGAACGTTGCTGCGGCTTCCGTGCGCTTAACTGACGAGGACTACCAAGCGCTTTCGAGGGTTCCCGAGCTGGTCGCATCGCTGGCACAAGTCAGGCCGTAAGCACCGCCGTGAACTGAAATCTGTGGGTCAAGTTGTGAATTGGGGTTTTCGGTGTAACGTCTGAACTTCTTTAGAAAGAATGGCGGGGACCACGAGACTCGAACTCGCGACCTCTGCCGTGACTGGAGTCCTTAACCACTTAATCCAGAAACCACCCTCGCCGATGCGATCGGGGTTTTGCAGGAAAGTCCCACCGGCGTAGGTCGATCCTCTGTACGCGCTCGCTACTGCAAGCGACACTAGGGAGCAGCTGGCGCAAATTTGCTGAAGTTGGCCAAAAGCCGAATTAGCAAACGATTTAAATTGCAGGCAGATAGTTGGTGGACGTGACCGGGATCGAACCGGTGACCCCCTGCTTGCAAAGCAGGTGCTCTCCCAGCTGAGCTACACGCCCACTGCTGCATTCATTTTAGACGAGTTTCCGCATGCGTGCAGCCCGCTTTTCGCTGAAGGCGCTAGTTCTCGGCTTCGTCGTCCGCGATCTTCAGCGCCTCGTCGAGCGCAGCGACTCCCGTGTCAATTTCTTCCTTGGTGATGATCAGCGGCGGCGCGATTACGAAGTGGCTCATCCACGCCTGGATAAAGACTCCGTTGCCCATCATCCGCGCAGCAATCCTGTCGACCACCAGCGGCTTTCCTGCGACCTTTTCGCTCGCGGTGTTAAATGGCGCCTTGGTCGTTCGGTTCTTCACCAGGTCGACCGCCCAAAACAGGCCGATGCCCCGAACATCCCCGATCGAAACATGCCTCGCTTTCAATTCGTTCAGCCTCTGTCCCAGATGCGCTCCCAGTTCCACAGCTCGTTCGGCCAGATTCAGCCGCTTCATTTCATTAATCGAAGCGATCGCCGGAGCCAGCGTCAAGGGGTGCGCCTCATACGTGTGCCCGTGCGAAAAGAAATGATCCTCGAAGTAGGACGCGATCTTGCCTGTCGTTGCGCACAGTCCCAGCGGTATCGCCGCATTGGTGATGCCCTTGGCGGTCGTCAGAATATCCGGCGCCACTCCCCAATGATCCATCGCAAACCATTTTCCCGTCCGGCACCATCCGGTCATCACTTCATCGGCGATCAGCAGCACTTCGTGCGCATCGCAAATCTTCCGCAGCTTCGGCATGTATTCCTTCGGTGGCACCAGCACGCCGTTCGTGCCCACCACCGGCTCGACGATCACCGCCGCGACATCACTTTCGTTTTCAATCATGTGCTCCAAATACTGCGCGCACGCAATGTCGCAGCTCGGATAAGTGTGCAAGATCGGGCATTTGTAGCAGTTCACTTCGGGCGCGAAGATCACGCCGGGAATCTTGCCCGCGGGCTCCATGGCCCAGCGCCGCGCGTCGCCTGTCGCGGCAATCGAGCCCATCGTCGAGCCGTGATATGAGCGATAGCGCGAGATAATTTTGGTTTTGCCGGTGGCCATGCGCGCAATCTTGAACGCGGCCTCATTGGCTTCCGTGCCAGACGTGGTAAAGAAAAATTTCTCCAGGCCCTTGGGTAAAACCTCCAGCAGCAGCTTGGTCAGGACCGCGCGCACGTCCGTCGCGTAGCCCGGAGCCACATACGCGAGCTTCCTTGCCTGCTCCGCAATGGCCTCGACCACCGCCGCATTCTTGTGCCCCAGGGTGACGCACATCAACTGCGCCGAAAAATCCAAATACCTTTTCCCTGCAGCGTCGACGAAGTAGCAGCCTTCCGCGTCGATCAAGTGCAGCGGATTCCAGCCTCGTTGCCGGCGCCACGTTCCGTAGGTGTATTTGCGTGTCAGCTCCGTAACTTCCGTGGATGTCATTTGATCCGTCATAAGTCCGGCCTCGGTTGCCAGTTTGTCCGGCAAATTGCGCTTCGTTGGCAAATTACACCATTTCTGCGGACGGAACCAATCCTTCAGTACCTCGGACCGCCAACTTCGGCCATTTTCCATTAGGGCCGCGCAGTCTCCCTAAGTTAGGCTGCCTCCTGCAAAGGATGCCCAAATGACCTTGTCTCCGCTTGGCGCGCTGAATCGCCAGCTCAACGCAACTTTCAAACACACCATCTTCCTGCTCGCTTTGCTGCTGACGTTCGCTGCCCGCCCGATGCGCAGCCAAACGTGCGCCAACGCCGATCTCATCGTCCGCAACGCAAAAATAGTAACCATGGATTCTTCCGACCGCTTCGCAGAAGCCATGGCCGTCCGCGACGGCCGCATCGCCGCCATCGGAACAGCTCAAGAAATCGCAATCTGCGCATCGCCGGCCACTCGCATTGTCAACGCGCAAGGCCGCACCATCCTCCCCGGCTTGATCGACGTCCACACTCATGCCATGGAATGGGCCAAGAGCGTCGTCAGCCATCAGATTGATGCGGCGTACCCAGCGATGAAGTCCATTGCAACCCTAGTCGCGGAAGTCGCCGTGCGCTCCAAGTCCCTGAAATCTCGCGAATGGATCGCCGGCGCCGGTTGGGACGACGCAAAATATTCCGACCACCGCTACCTCACGCGCAACGACCTCGACCCTGTCTCCGGCGATCATCCTGTTTATCTCGTGCACGTCAGCGGACACCTGGCTGCAGTCAATTCAGTGGCTCTCAAGCTCGCCGGACTCTCGCGCACCACTCCTGATCCCTCCGGCGGTGTGGTCGAACACGACGCCAACGGCGAGCTCACCGGCATCCTCAAAGACAACGCCATGGATCTCGTCGCCAAATATCTTCCGCCCGAGCCTTCCGACCTTCCGGAGCGAGCCGCCAAGTATCTTTCCACGGCAGCGCTCGCCGTGGGACTCACCACCATCCACGATATCAATCTCACTCCCGAAGATTTGCGCGGCTACCAGCAAGCGGAACTCGCGGGCTCGCTAAAGCTGCGCGTGCAAATGGTCCCGCGCGTCAGGAATATCGCCGATGCCGAAGCCCTCGCAAGCTCCGGCCTCTTCACCGGTTTCGGCAATCAGCGTCTCAAGATTGGCGCCGCGAAAATGTTTGCCGACGGCGGCATGGGCGCGCGCACCATTGCGATTTATCCTCCGTCCGCCGCCGGAGAAGAAAATAACTTCGGCCTCCTGATCTGGAAGCCCGAAGACATGCAGAAAGCCCACCGCATTCTTGCCGCTGCCGGATGGCAACTCGTCACCCATGCCATCGGCGACCGCGCCATGGATGAAGTGCTCGACTCCTACGCAGCCACCATCAAATCGCTGAACCTCTCCGATCCTCGCTTTCGCATTGTTCACGGAGGCATCTCGACGTCCGCCATCCAGAAGCGCCTCAGCGATCTGCACGTCATCGTCGACGGCAATCCCGCTTTCGTCTATTGGATTGGAAGCTGGTTCTTCAAATACGGGCCCGAGCGCGTGCGCTGGTCTTATCCCGGCAAATCCTACATCGCCAACGGCGTCATCGCCGCCGCCGGCTCGGACGTTCCCGTCACGCCGATCACTCCCTGGTGGGGGATTTGGGCTGCTGTCGTCCGCAAGGAGCTGACCACCGGCAAAATTCTCGCTCCGGAAGAACGGCTGACTATCCGCGAAGCGCTCACTCTCTACACGCGCAACGGCGCTTACGCCGGCTTCGAAGAAAAGCTCAAGGGCTCCCTGGAACCCGGCAAGCTGGCCGATTTCATCGTTGTCGATCGCGATGTGCTCACTATTCCTAACGACGAACTCAAAGACGTGCAGGTGCTCATGACCTTCGTGGGCGGCGAACTCTGCTACCAGAAGCCCTAGCGGCAAACGCGGTCGCGCAGCCGGCTCCCGGTTACTTGATATACCGGTGCAGGATTTCCACCAGATTCCCGGCCGCGCGTGCTTCCCGCGAATCTACTTTGGAGTTCTTGCTCAACACGTGAAAACGAATTTCCCCATCGATGATCTCCACCAGCAGACTGTTCACCGCTCCACGGCACGCCGCAATCTGCTGCAACACGCTGGCACACTCCTGCTCGTCCTCAATCGCAGAACGAATGCTCTCCAGTTGTCCTTGGATTCGATTGACGCGAACCAGCAACTTCTTCTTTTCTTCCGTCGTGTGCGCCACGCCAAATTCTCCTTGCTGATACTATACCGAGTATAGTATAACTGCGCCGCGCTGGGCGCCATTCATTTTTCGCTGCATCGTGCGCCGCTGCTTCCCGTTTCGCGCGTTGTCGCGGAACCGTAGCTCGCGATTCACGCGCCCGTAAGCTGGCCTGCGTTCCGCTGTTGTTATAGTTTCCGAGTTTGCAGCAATCATCGATTACCTCGGCGTGGATCAGGTCCACAGCCAGTTCGCCGTCGGGCGTGAGGGTATCCAATGAAGCGTCCGGGCCTTCCAACTTGCGCATTCTGCTGCTTCCTTTGCTGCCTGCTGGCCGCCGGTTGCGGCGATGAAAAAAAAGACGAGAAAGCCGGTGCACCGCCCCCGCTCAGAGTCGAGCGCGTCGAAGACCGCAATCTCTTTCAAGTGGACCATCCTGAACAGTTCCCGTTGACCACCGCTGTTCCTCACGTGGCCACTTCGCAGTTGCGAGCCACCGGCACCGTCAGTCCCGACATTTCCAGAAACGTTCCCGTCATTTCCGTGGCTTCCGGCCGCGTCGTCGAAATCGCCGCGCGTCTGGGAGACACCGTTAAAAAGGGCCAGCTCCTCCTGCGCGTGCAAAGCGCAGACGTGGCCGTGGCCTTCTCCGAATATCAGAAAGCCGTCGCCGACGAGCAGCTCACCAGGACCCAACTCGAGCGCGCGCAACTCCTCTACGACAAAGGCGCCATCGCTCTCAACGATCTCCAGATCGTCCAGGACGCCGACGCCAAAACCAAAGTCGACGTGAAAACCGCCGCCGAAAAGCTTCGCGTCCTCGGCAGCACCAACCTCGATCAGCCCTCCGGCATCGTCGACATTCGCGCACCCGTCTCCGGCGTGATCACCGACCAGCAAGTCGCCAACGCTTCCGGCATCACCGGCCTCGGCGCCCCCAATCCCTTCACCATCTCGGACCTCAGCCACGTGTGGATTCTCTGCGACGTCTACGAAAACGATCTCTCCAACATCCACCTCGGCGAAAAAACCGACATTCGCCTGAATGCCTATCCCGATAAAACCTTCACAGGCGTCATCAGCAATATCGGGACCATCTTGGATCCCAACCTTCGCTCTGCCAAGGTGCGCATCGAAGTCCGCAATCCCGGCCTCATGCGCGTCGGTATGTTCGTCACCGCCGCGTTTCACGGTCAAAAATCCCAAACGCGCGCAGCCGTCCCCGCTACCGCCATACTCCATCTGCACGACCGCGATTGGGTCTACATCCCTGCGCAAGACAAAAAGTTCCGCCGCGTCGAAGTCGTCGGCGGAGAAATGCTTCCCGGCAATCTCCAGGAAATCCTTTCCGGAATTGCCGCCCGCCAGCAAGTCGTAACCAATGCCCTCGAATTTCAGAACACGGCTGAACAGCAATGATCCGTTCGCTCGTCGACCTGGCCCTCAACAGCCGCTTCATCGTCCTGAGCATCGCCTTTCTTCTTTTCGTTTGGGGCGTCATCGCCTTCAGGCAACTTCCCGTGGAAGCCTATCCGGATGTCGCCAACACCTGGGTCCAGATCATCACCCAATGGCCCGGCCGCGCCGCCGAAGAAGTCGAGCAGCAAGTCACCATCCCCGTCGAAATTCAGGTCAATGGAATTCCTCATCTGCAGCACATCCGCTCCGCCTCCCTTGCCGGTCTCTCCGTCGTCAATCTCATCTTCGACGACGATTCCGACAACGATAAGGATCGCCAGAAGGTCCTCGAGCGCATAGCGCAGGTAAGTCTGCCGCCCAGCGTCTCCGCCGCCATCGGTCCCGACTTCAGTCCCATCGGTTCCATCTACTGGTACACGATCAAAAGCACCAATCCTTCTTACGACGTCATGGAACTCAAAACTCTCCAGGACTGGGTCATCAGCAAATATCTGAAATCCGTTCCCGACGTCGTCGACGATTCCTCCTTCGGTGGCATCACGCGCGAGTACCAGGTTCTGCTCGATCCCGAAAAACTCGTTTCCTACAGCCTCAGCCTCGCGCAAGTCGAGCAGCAACTCACCAACAGCAATGCCAACGCCGGCGGCAGTTTCATCGAGCAAGGCGCGCAGCAAATCAACGTCCGCGCCGTCGGCTTGGTCCGCACCGTCCACGATATCGAAACCACCGTCATCAAATCGCAAAACGGCGCCGCCTTGCGCATCCGCGACATCGCCGTCGTCACGCAAGGCCCCAAGATCCGCCTCGGCCGCATCGGCAAAGCCATTCATCGCGCCGACGGCGTCGTCCTCGACGACAACGACGTCGTCGAAGGCATCGTCTTCATGCGCAAAGGCGCGGACACCGCCACCACTCTCGACGGCATCCACGCCATGGTCCAGCGTCTGAACACTTACATCCTCCCGCCCGGCGTAAAAATCGTTCCCTACCTCGACCGCGACGACCTCGTGCACTACACCACCCACACCGTATTGCACAATCTAGCCGAAGGCATGCTCCTCGTCGTCCTCATCCTCCTTCTCTTCCTCGGCAACTTGCGCGGCGCCATCATCGTCGCTCTCACCATCCCTTTCTCGCTCCTTTTCGCCTCCATCTGCCTCGATCTCCGCCACATCTCCGCCAATCTTCTCTCTCTCGGCGCTTTGGATTTCGGCATGGTCGTCGATGGTTGCGTGGTCATGATCGAAAACATCGTTCGCCACCTCAACCGCCGCCAAGATCCCGGCACGCCCTTGGAGAAAATTCGCCAGGCCGCCCACGAAGTTCAGCGTCCGGTCTTCTACGCCATCGCCATTATCATCACCGCGTATCTCCCAATTTTCACGTTACAGCGTGTCGAAGGAAAACTCTTCAAGCCCATGGCCTGGACCGTCGCCTTCGCCCTCCTCGGCGCTCTCCTCTTCTCCATGCTCATCGCTCCCGCTCTTGCCAGTCTCCTTTTTCGTTCCGGCGTCAAGGAATGGAAGAATCCCGTGATGAGTTTTCTCATCGCACGCTACCGCTCCGCCGTCACCTGGGCCGTCCGCCACCGCGCCATCGTCGTTGGCGTAGCCCTCGCATCTTTCGCCCTAACAATTTTTCTCGCCTTCGGCGGCGTCATCGGCTCCGAATTCCTTCCCCATCTCGACGAAGGCGCCATCTGGGTTCGCGGCACACTCGCATCCAGCACCGGGCCCACCGAAGGCGCCCGCATCGCCGAACGCGCCCGCCAAATCCTCTGTTCCTTCCCGGAAGTTCCCCAGGTCATCACTCAGGTCGGCCGCCCCGACGATGGCACCGATACCACCGGCTTCTTCAACACCGAGCACTTCGTCGATCTTCTCCCCAAGGAAAAGTGGCGCCCCGTCTTCCACCAAGACAAAGAGCGCCTCATCGCCGCCATGGATCGCGAACTCCAGAAAATTCCCGGCGTCATCTGGAATTTCTCCCAGCCCATTTCCGACAATCTCGAAGAAGCCACCAGCGGCGTCAAAGGCGAGCTTGCCGTCAAAATTTACGGCGACGACCTGAAAACCCTCGAAACCAAAGGCGACGAAATCGTCAGCGTCATGCGCAACATTCGCGGCGTTCAGGATCTCGGTCTCTTTCGCGTCCTCGGCCAACCGAATCTCGACTTCGCTGTCGACCGCGAGCAAGCTTCCCGTTACGGCATCAACGTCTCCGATGTCCAGGACGCCATTCAAACCGCCGTAGGCGGCGGCGCGCTCACCCAGGTCCTGCAAGGCGAGCAGCGCTACGACCTAGTTTTGCGCTACCAGCCGCAATATCGCGACACCAAAGAAGCCATCGAAAGAATACGTCTCCTCGCTCCTTCCGGCGAACGCGTCTCCCTCGCTCAACTCACCAAAATCAAAGTTTCCGACGGCGGCTCCGAAATCTATCGCGAATCCAACTCTCGCTACATCGCCATCAAATACAGTGTCCGCGGCCGCGACCTCGGCGGCACCGTCGAGGAATCCATCAAAAAAGTTGGTGTCGCCGTCAAGCTTCCCTCCGGCTACACTCTCGACTGGGCCGGCGAATACGAAAGCCAGAAGCGCTCCGCCCGCCGTCTTGCTCTGGTCCTTCCGCTAACCATCCTGGTCATCTTCATCATCCTGTACGCCATGTTCAAATCCATGAAGTGGGCTCTGCTCATCCTCACCAACGTCGCCCTCGCTCGTCTCGGTGGCTTGCTCGCTCTTTTCCTCACCGGCACCAATTTCAGCGTCTCCTCCGGCGTCGGTTTTCTCGCGCTCTTCGGCGTTTCCGTGCAAACCGGCGTCATCATGCTCGAATACATCAATCAGTTGCGCGCCCGCGGTTATTCCATCGAAGAAGCCGCCATCGAAGGCGCCGTTCTCCGCCTTCGCCCCATTATGATGACCATGCTCGTCGCCACTCTCGGCCTCCTCCCTGCCGCTCTCTCGCACGGCATCGGCTCCGATTCCCAGCGCCCTTTCGCCATCGTCATCGTCGGCGGCCTCCTCTCCGATCTCCTCATGAGCATCTTCCTTCTGCCCACTCTCTCTGTCTGGTTTGCGCGTCCTGGTGATAGGCTTCCTAAGCCGGAAGAAGAAGCCGTCTGAAGTGACCTGCGACTGACGACTTGCGATTGACGACTTGCGATCCGGCGACTTACGATTGACGCGTCTCTGCAAAACTTCGCAAGGACTCTATCCGTGACCAAAACCAGAGCCGAAGTCTGCTCCCTCATCAAAGAAATCGGCATCATCCCCGGCATCCGCGTCTCCAACCAGGAAGACGCGCACTTCGCCGCCGAATCCGTAGCCGCCGGCGGCATTCCCATCGTCGAAATCACCATGACCATCGCCGGCTGCGTGGACTTGATCTCTCACTTGGTCAGCTTCCATCCCAAAATGCTCGTCGGTGCCGGAACCGTCCTCGATGTAGAAACCGCGCGCCAATGCGTACAAGCCGGAGCCAATTTCCTAACCAGCCCCGGTCTCGACCTCGCCGTAGTCGACTTCGCAAAGAAACACGATATCGCCGTTCTCCCCGGCGCCCTCACTCCCACCGAAGTCCTCACTGCCTGGCGCGCCGGCGGCGACTTCGTCAAAGTCTTCCCCTGCGCCCAGGTCGGCGGCGACTCCTACATCAAAGCCCTGAAAGCCCCGTTCCCGCAAATCCCCTTGATCGCCGCCGGCGGCGTAAATCAACAAACCGCCTGCAACTTCATCCTCGCCGGCGCCACCGCCATCGGCATCGGCTCCGAACTCATCCCCCGCGAAGCCATCGAACGCCGCCAAGCCAGCCGCATCAACGAACTAGCCCAACGCTTCCTCGGCTTCGTAAGAGACGCCCGCCAACACGCCGCCGCCCGCAAACAATCCGCCGCCGCCCACGACTAGTCGCCGCAATTTGCCCCGCCCATTATGTTGACTAACCCCGTAGAGGCCGTCCTTTTAGGGCGGCCTGAGCCGAGAAGGAAACGATCGGCGATCTGCGGTCTCTCCTCTGCTTCCTCTACTTCCTTTACCTCTTGCCCTTGCGCTAAATTGGTTAGTCCATGTCCACTACTCTAACTACCGCATCAAGCTCCAATCTCGGCCTCGCCGACCCGCGCCTCTTCCGCGAAGCCTGTTACGTCAACGGCCAATGGATCCAGTCCGCCTCCGGCGCCACCCTAAGTGTCGATAATCCGGCCACTTCCGAAATCCTCGGCAAAGTCCCCAAGCTCTCCGCCGCCGAAACTCGCCAAGCCATCGAAGCCGCCCACCGCGCCTTTCCCGCATGGTCCAAGCAACCCGCCAAAGAGCGCGCCGCCGCCCTCCGCCGCTGGTTCGATCTCGTGATCGCCCATCAAGAAGATCTCGCCCGCCTGATGACCCTCGAGCAAGGCAAGCCCCTCGCCGAATCCCGCGGCGAAGTCACCTACGCCGCCGCTTTCCTCGAATGGTTCGGCGAAGAAGCCAAGCGCGTCTACGGCGACACCATTCCCGCCCAGCAATCCGACAAGCGCATCGTCGTTCTCAAGCAGCCCATCGGCGTAATTGCCTGCATCACTCCCTGGAATTTCCCCCTCGCCATGATCACCCGCAAAGCCGGCCCCGCCATCGCCGCCGGTTGCACCGTCGTCCTCAAGCCCGCCGAGCAAACTCCGTTCTCCGCCCTCGCTCTTGCCGAACTAGCCGACCGCGCCGGCATCCCCGCAGGCGTCCTTAATATAGTCAGCGGCAACCCCAGAGAAATCGGCCCCGAACTCACCGCAAGCCGGCTCGTCCGCAAACTCTCCTTCACCGGCTCCACTGAAGTCGGCAAACTTCTCATGGCCCAGTGCGCCGGAACCGTAAAGAAACTCTCCCTCGAACTCGGCGGCAACGCACCCTTCATCGTTTTCGAGGATGCCGACCTCGACGCCGCCGTCGAAGGCGCCATGGCCTCGAAATACCGCAACACCGGACAAACCTGCGTCTGCGCCAACCGCTTCCTCGTGCAAGACACCGTCTACGACGCCTTCGCCACAAAACTCGCCGCCGCCGTCAAATCCCAACTCATGCCCGCTCCCGGCCTCGATCCCGGCGCCACCCAAGGCCCGCTCATCGACGATGCCGCCATCGAGAAAGTAGAAAGCCACATCCGCGACGCGCAATCCCAAGGTGCCAAGATTCTGCTCGGCGGCAAACGCCACGCCCTCGGCGGCCGCTTCTTCGAGCCCACCATCCTCACCGACGTCACCACGAAAATGGCCCTCGCCCGCGAAGAAACCTTCGGCCCCGTCGCTCCGCTCTTCCGCTTCAAAACCGAGTCCGAAGCCATCGCCCTCGCCAACGACACCGAATTCGGCCTGGCCGCCTATTTCTACGGCCGCGATATCGCCCGCGTCTGGCGCGTCGCCGAAGCCCTCGAATCCGGCATCGTCGGCATCAACACCGGCATTATCTCCACCGAAGTCGCCCCCTTCGGCGGCGTAAAAGAATCCGGCCTCGGCCGCGAAGGCTCCAAATACGGGCTCGAAGAATTCCTCGAAATCAAATACCTCTGCTTCGGCGGCATCTCATAACCAGAACTATTGACATGATTCAAGAAGGGCTTCTAACCTAAAGCCATGGAAGTCACACTGACACCAGACCAGCAAGCTTTCGTCCGGCAAGCCATTGAAAGTGGCCGCCTGAATCAAGCCCAAGACGCAGTTCGTGAAGCGCTTTCTCTGTGGGAAGAGCGCGAACGCCGCCGCGCCGAAATTCTCGTCGCCGTCGACGCTGCCGAAGCTGCCATCGCCCGTGGCGAAGGGATTGTGGTCACCGAAAAATCGATGCGTGAGCTTGCTGAGCGCGTCGACAAGCGCGGGCGGCAACAGTTGCGCGCCAGGGCCAAACAACGCAAGGCAAGCTGATGGCGTGCCAAGTCGGTCCGGACGTCGAACCAGAGCTGGATAGCATCTGGGAATACATAACCGACGAGAGTGGCAGCCCCGAAACAGCCAGACGGGTCGTTCATTCGATCACAAAACGCTTCGCGTTGCTCGGCAAGCACCCGCACATCGGCCGCACCCGTGATGACTTGCGGCGTGGGCTCCGTAGCTTTGCGGTGGGTTCGTTCGTAATCATCTATCGCATCGACGGAGACGATGTCCTGATTCTTCATGTCTTGCACGGGCGCCGAGACATCCAGAATCTGTTTGGCGACTGAAGCCCGCCACGCGTTGGGAATATGCCGGAACTGCCGGACGTCACGGTTTACATTGAGGCGCTGGAGCAACGCATTGTTGGGCATGTGCTGGAGCGGGCGCAGATTGCTGGGCCGTTTCTTCTGCGCACGGTCCATGCTCCGATTCAGTCGATTGAAGGGCACAGAGTTATCGCCATTCGCCGCATCGGAAAGCGCATCGCGCTTGGCTTCGACAATGAGTTGTGGCTGGTATTTCACCTCATGATAGCGGGACGTTTGCACTGGAAATCCTCGCGCGTCACTCCGGACGGCCGCCGCACGCTGGCGGTTTTCGATTTTGACTCGGGCACGCTTACGCTGACCGAGGCGGGCACGCAGAAACGTGCGTCAATTCATCTCGTCGCTGGCGAAGCGGCTCTCGCTGCGCTCGATCGCGGCGGCATCGATGTCTTCGCGGCAACGCCGGAGCAATTCGCTGCGGTGCTCACGGCGGAGAATCACACCCTGAAGCGCGCGCTCACCGATCCCCGGTCGTTCAGCGGGATCGGCAATGCGTACTCGGATGAGATTCTGCATCACGCAAAGCTCTCGCCGATTGCGCTCACGCAGCGCCTAAAGCCCGACGAAATTCGCCGCCTCTACGGTTCCATCCGCCACACGCTCACGCACTGGACACAAATCCTGCGCGACCAAGCCGCTGGGAAATTCCCGGAGAAAGTCACCGCCTTCCGCGAAGGCATGGCCGTTCACGGCCGCTATAAACAGCCCTGCCCGGTCTGCGGCACGAAAGTGCAGCGCATCCGCTACGCCGCGAACGAAACCAACTACTGCCCAAAATGTCAGACCGGAGGAAAACTGCTCGCCGACCGAGCCCTCAGCCGCCTGCTCCGCGAAGACTGGCCTCGCTCACTGGAAGATTTGGAAGATCGCCTGACGCCCGTAGCGCCAGCAAAAACACTCACGCCGACCGGGCATTGAACCCTGCCGGCGTGACATGGAAGATGTTGGTTTCGTCAGTATTCGCGGACAGCTAGAAACGCCGCCGCGAACATTGCCTGGCTAGTTGTCGTGGTGGTCTCCGTCATGATGATCACCGTCATGATCGAAATGGAAGAAGTCGAAGAGATCGCCGAGCGCCGGGCTGTTCAGCGGTACGTAGGGATTCTCGTCATCGGCGATCGGGTTCGGGAAATTATCGCGACTGCGGTGCGTCAATGGCTTCAAGTGCCAGTTGCGCTCGATGAACTTCAGAATCGAGACATGGTCCGTGTAGCTGTGGCTGATGTGACCGCCGCGGGTGAACGGCGACACGATGATGAGCGGAATGCGCGGCCCGTCGCCGAAGAAGTCCAGCGGCTGAATGTACCCGGAGTCATAGTAGCCGCCGCCTTCGTCAAAAGTGATGATCAGCGCGGTCGAAGCGAAGAGCTCCGGCCGGGCTTGCAGGTGATCGACAATCTTGTCGACCATGCCTTCGAAGAGGTCCAGCTTTGAGGATGCCGGGTGACCGTCGAGCAAGCCGTCCGGTTTGACGAAGGACACTGCGGGCAGGCTCTCGGAGTCGATGGCGTTGAAGAAGTCGATGGCGTCCTTGATGTGCGCGGTGCGCTGCGCCGTATCGCCCATGATTTTCGTGGCATAGGACTCGAAGTTGCAGATGTTGCAATACGCTGCGCCAACCTGTACCGCCGGGTCATTGCTCTTCGGATTGTGCTGGAGATTTACGGCAGCGGTGTACGCCCCGCCGTAATACGCCCAGGAGATGCCCTTGTCGTTTAGCGCCTCGCCGATGGTGCGAATATTGGTCGGGGGAACGGAGCCGCCGCCAGCGATGCCCTTGGTGTCCACGGTGCCATCCGGAAGGAAGCCCGGCGAATCGTTGTTGATCATGTAGAAGTGGTCTTTTTCGCAGTTGGGTTTCGGATCGTATGGCAGCGATTCCAGGTAATCCCGGATGGGCTTGATCCCCGGTTGCGCTGGATCGCTGCAGTTAGTGAAGTTGCCGTCGAAGAGCAGGTCCACGGTGTAAACATCGTCCGTGCCGGGTAGCGGATCGGGATTGGCGATGTGCGACGGCGGCGTGGTGGGATTGCCATTGCCATCAGACCAGAAGATCGCGTCGCCGGTGCCCAGCATGAAGTGATTGGCGCCAGTGCCGCCCATGAACGACTGGTGGAAATTGTCGCTCATCGAGAATTCATCGGCGAGGTGCTTCAGGACGGGGGCGTCTCCGTGCTGCACGTTGTAGAAAGCCATGGAGTTGCCGCCGCCGTTGTCGTCAATGGCCGGAGGATTATCGAAGATGGAGTCGATCTGGTTCGTGTAGTTGGTGATGACGAAGGGATAGAGATCGCTCAAGCATCCCGAGGGGTTGCTTCGGGTGGCGTTCTTGACGTTGCAATCGGATTGCTGCCACATCTCGAAGAGGCGGTGGGTGGTGTCACCGGTGTAGGAATCGTAAGGGAGCGCCGCGCCTTCCAGTTGGAAAGGCCCGTTCGGCAACGCGGCGAAATTGGCAACGCGCGTATCGAAGTCCGGGACAGGAGTGAGCGTGAAGGTGTTGGCAGCTCCGGAAGCGCCGGTGGTCAGCAGGTGCAGATCGCTGGTTTCCAGAGAAGGCTCGATGACCGCCAAAAGATTCAGCGGCGTTGCGGCTGGAAACGGCGGCGGATTACCGGGAGTGCTCGGCGAAAAGTTTAGCGTTGGTGCCGGAAGGATCTGGTAGGGAGCCTTTTCATCCGCGTCCAAGCTGGTGAAATACTTGGTTTTGAATGGCGCTACCGCCTGGAATTGCTGGGCCTTCTTGAAATGCCCGCCGGGCTTGCCTTCGGGAGTGATGATGCCCTTGGAAAGAAGATTCGAGACGGAATCCTCGCTCTTGGGCACATACGTGGCGAAGACATGATCGAACGTGCGGTTCTCCCCGATCAGCACGATGAGGTGCTTGATCGGCGTAGCCGTCTTCTGGTGATCAACGGCCGAGTCCCCGCTGGGATTCTGGCCCGCGGCGACGCCGTTGGACATCAGCGCGAAAATGCAGGCGCCGAGCGTCACGCGCTTCCGCAACTCCTTGAAATAAGACATCTATTCCTCCAATCGTTAACACTGCAGCTTGTCTCGGGAACAGCCCCACGCACGCTAGCCTGCTCCGGCCGCGAATTCATCACGGTCCCGTTAACGACCCATGAACTTATGGGGGAGGAATGCAAACTCCGGTGCGCCCGGCGGAGAGGGGCGCACGGACAACTCCATTCCTGCCAGGCACTTAGCCGTTGGCCCGGGTGGAAACAAATACGTTGTCTGGAAGTATGGAGGAGCGCCGGACTTTTGGCGCGGTTCCCGGAATTTGCGGCCAGTCAGCGCGGAAAACGCTTTACTTGCCGCTAGGCTTGATCACCGCGGTGTTGCGTTCATCGCCGGCGATGATGCGGTAAAGCTTTTTCAGCTCGTCCATTTTTCCCACCGGCACGGTGACTTCTTTCACTTCAAACGTGCGCGTGTACCGCAGCTTGTTCCCGCTCATTTCCGATTTGCTGTGATAGCTCGCGAATCCGTAATCCGCATCGACGGGGGGCGGCAGATCGTCAATCTCGTAGCCCGCCGGCAGCGTGATCTCAAAGGTATCGGAATCCAGTGAAGGTCCTGTGAATTCCACTGGAAACTTCCGCGGCTCTTTGGTTTCCAGCAAATCGCTGGATCTGCTCCCTAGCACGCGCGGCCGCACCAGCAGCAAATCTCCCGCCGGCTTGGCATAGCTCTCGGCGACCAGCGAGTAGTTGTAGCCAAACGGCAGATCGGTTTGCTGCGCGTTGGTCACCGACGCCTTGGTGATCCGATACGTCGCGAGCGAGTGCGCCAGCAAACTCTCGATCGGCTTGATTTTGTCGTTGTCGCTGGCCGCAGAACGCAGTGCGTACCGCTGGTAGGTTCCAGGATCCCCCATGCGAATCTCCGTGACTTCTCCAGTCAGCGTGCCCGCGGGCGTCAGCGTCATCTGCGCGGTGCGCCGAATGCCATTCATCGAAGGCGCCAGCTTGGGCAGTTCGATCAACTGGCCTCCGTTGTCTGCCACCAGCAACCCATGATTTGCCTGCAACGGTCCCCGCAAAGACCCGAAGGGAGTCAGCTCGTCCGTGGGATCGAAAATCAGCAGGCGCCCCAAGGTTTCGTGCCGAAAGACGGCCGTCAGACCGGACTCGTTCACTCCTTCGGGAAGTTTGACCGCCAGAATCACGTGGTTAAACCAATTCACCGCGGGCGTCTTCGAGTTCACCGCACCCCGGTTGGTATTCACCACTACATAGTAGGAATCGACCCCGATTTCCTTCAGCATCGCGCTCATCAGCGTGGCTTTGTCTTTGCAGTCACCGAATTTGTGGGCAAACACGTCGTTGGCGGCGTGCGGCTGCCATCCGCCGATACCCAGCTCGATGGCTACGTAACGAATGTCGCTTTGCACGAATTTCGCCAGCGCGCGCATCTTTCCCGTCACGCTGGTTTCCGAAGCGGTCAACGCCGCCGCCTTCTGCTTGATTTCCGGAGACGCATCGCGCCGTCCACGGACGAGTCCCGCTTCCCAGAGCGCCATATCGTTCCAGTTTTCAAATCCCCGGTTCGTCGCACCGCCGGACGGGAGAAAAGAAACAATCATCTGGCCGGCAATGGCACGCCAAGGGGGCATATCGCTTTCCGGACGAATGGCCTCGACGTTATTCAGCACCCACTGCCACTGATTGTTCCCGGAGGCGGTCGATTTCACTTCCGGATAGTTCAAGAAAACGGCTTTGTACTCCCACCCGGCTGGCAATTGCAGCGTGTAGCGCGCTTCGCGCACTGGATCCGTCCGCTGAAAACTCCACTCATCCTGCAGGATGTACGGGCGGTCTTCATGTTCGATTTCGTAGCCGACAATGTTCCCGGGATCCGCCGCAGGAATCTGCAGAATCTTGGTGCGGCTGTCGGAAGCAAGTTCGCCGTTGGCCACGCCGAAAAGGGCGGTCTCGAGGACATCTTTGTCTTTCACTTCGTAATCTTTGCCCTGCGCGGGAATGCACCAGCCGCGCAGTGCGGTGATCTTGGTTTCGGAATCAAAATGCGCGTAAACGGTGCCGCGCTCGCGCCCCCCCGGCCGGAGAATCTTGTAAGCTTTTCGTTCGATGCTTTTGATCTTTCCGTTGTTCTGCACGTTCAAGATGTCTTCGGAATAGAGCAGCACCGCGTCGGTCTTCTCGTCGTGAGCGGGGAGCGGAGCGTTGACCAGTGCGTGCATCCACTGCGGAGCATCGCCGGCGCGCAAAGCGGGGGCCGCGAGGAACAGGCATAGCGCCAGACCGGCGATTGGTAGAGCGGCCCTAGTTGCTGCTAACCGCAGTGGCGCCGGGTTGCAGAACAATTTGTTGCTCATCGGCGGTCCTCACCGTTTGATAGAATTTACGAAGTGCCGGGTAGTATTTTGCGTCCAGAGAAATCAAATCGCTTTTCATGCGCCGTTCCAGGTGCAGCGTTCCGTTGCTGTTCTCGACTTTCATGGTGTACACCAGCAGCTTGGCATCATCGGTCTCCGGCTTGGGCAAGCTGCTGACCTGCCAACCGAGAGGCAGCTCGATGGTCACGTCGTCGAGTTTCTGCGACATATAGTGGAAATACAATGGATGTACGCGCGTGGCGTGCTCGCACATATGTTTTTCCGGCGCGCTGAATAGTCCCACCGGCAGCAACGCGCGGCGGCCCGCTCCAGACATCCACCCGGCCACCTTGAGGTCGAACTCCGCTACCAGCGTAGGAGCGGAGCTGCCCCAATCGGGCTTATTCGTCAGCTCCACGTCAATGCCAACGGGAATCGAGTAGCGCACGTCGTCTTCCAGGAATTTTTTGCGCTGCGCGTCATCCTGATGGCGCTCTTCGACGCGGCGGAACTGCGCCTCCAGGCCCGAATAAGTGACCGTCAGTTTGCCCTCCAGGGATCCTTCCTGGGTGGCTTTCAAGATGGCCTTGCGCTCCACTTGGGAAGCGCTGCTATCCGGCGTGCTGGTGGTGACCCAGGTGCCGCCGTCTTTGTCCAGTTTCAGTCCGGTCGCGGCGGTTTCTGCCCAGGGCAACAGGCCGTAAGGCGTAAACGCGGTACCCGGATCGAAGTACAGGTCCTTGCCGTTCAGTTTCACGAGCACAACGTAGGTGTGCAGATCCCGGGCGCGCATGAGGTTGGCGAGAAAGAAATGGTCTTCGCGCGTCGAGGCACGAACCGCGTAGGCGTCCAGGCCCGCCGCTCGAGCCAGTCCCCAGAAAAGCAAAGTGATCTGCTCACCGTCAGCGTACCCTCGCTTCCAAATGTCTTCGACGTTGTTTACCTCTTTTTCTTTCGCGCGCTTCTGTTCTTGCTCCGTCTTGGCGATTTCGTACCCAGTGTTGCGAATCTTTTGCGTGCGCGCGTAGATTTTTTGCAACTTCACTTCCGGCGTATCCGTCGCCGCGACTGTTTCCGCTACCGCCTGTTCCAGCGCCTTGCGCTTGTTGACGAAGCTCTCGGCCGCGTCGTTCATCTTCTTCCCTTGCTTCTTCCAGAATTTATCGGCTTCCTTCTCGAAGCCTTCCTCGCTGTATAGGAAGTCCACCCGGAACTTCATCGATCCTTCCGGCGGCATGTCGTCCTCGGTCTGGAAGGCGGGAATGTTTTGCGCTTCCATGTGGATGATCTTGCCCTCGTTGACGGGCGGTTTGGTGCCCGCCGGCAAGCCATTCGGCCAGCTCCATTGCAGTTGCCACTCGGTGTAGGGTTTGAGGGTGAACTTGGCTTGCTTGCTGAAGAGATCGTCGCTCAGCACCCAGTTCGAGTTGAATACATAGTTTTCGGCGAAGTCGATCATGTAGTGATATTCGATGATGCTGCCGGGCTGGACATCGGACAGCGTGAAGGTCTTGGCGAGGTACTTAAACCCGCGGGCTTTGATGATTTCCTTTTCGTATATCTTGCCGTCGAAATTGACGATGGACCCGTCAGAGTGAATGGTCCGCGCACGGATATTGTGAATCGTGAATTGATCTTTGATAAAAGGAATGTCCACGTCCGCGTTCTTTCGTCCTTCTTCGGTGAAAATCTTTTCGCGCACGTAGTTATATTCGTGCGGCGTGCGCGGAGAGCTGTCGTCGCGGTCCACTTGGCGGTACAAGATGATCGCCGGCGCTCCCGGCGCCGCGGGATCGCTGGTGGCCTTTAGCTCTTCCGGCGAAATGGGGAGCCATTCGTCTCCGGCGCTGGCCGGGCGGAGTTTCGCCAGGCTGAGTCCCAGCAGCACCACGCAAGCTAACGCCGCTACACGCCGTATCTGCACGTTGCGCCTCCAAAAACGAGATGTCCGTGGAAAATCTGCAACTGGCACAGGTAGGGGTAGAAAACCTGCCGGGCCGGGAAGGAGTGGGTTGCCATGGGCGTAATGCTAAGCTGTTGACCTGTGATTCGGCACATTACCGAAGCGTTGGTCTGCTGTCAATAGACCATCCTGTACTTCGCCAAAACATTAAACCAGCTGCAGGATTCGCTTTGCCCCGTACCCCTCCTGCGGCATAATCCCCCCGCGCTTCGTTACATCGCATTCACAAATCTCGGGAGGTTCCGTGAGCGAACGCCCATGGAGTTCCACCGCGCCGCCAGGCGAATTCCAACCGTACATCTCGGCTAACGAGAGCCCGGCGGAGTTCACCATCCGTGCCGTTGTGCTCGGCGCGTTGTTCGGTTTGCTTTTCGGAGCGGTCACCGTGTACGTCGGTCTGCGCGCCGGGCTCACCGTTTCCGCGTCCATCCCCATCTCCGTGCTCTCGATCAGCATCCTGCGCGCTTTCGGCCGCTCGACCATCCTCGAAAACAATATCGTGCAGACCACCGGCTCCGCGGGCGAATCGCTGGCCGCGGGCGTCATGTTCACTTTGCCCGCGCTCATCTTCCTCGGCTTCGGCACGGAATTCACTTTCCTGCGCATCTTTCCGCTGGCGCTTCTCGGCGGATGGCTGGGCGTTCTCTTTATGGTGCCGATTCGCCGCCAACTTATCGTTAAAGAACACGGCAATCTCGCGTTTCCGGAAGGCACCGCCTGCGCCGACGTTCTGGTGGCCGGCGAACGCGGCGGTTCCTTCGCCGGACGCGTGTTCTGGGGCCTCGGCCTCGGCGGCGTGTACACCTTTTTCATGAACACGCTGCAAGCGTGGACCGGCCAGCCGGAAGCTCGCCCCAGTTGGTTCCCGGGCGCTTCCTTCCGCGCTGCCATCACCTCCGAATATCTCGGCGTCGGCTACATCATCGGCCCGCGCGTTTCCGGCATTCTGTTTGCCGGTGGCATCATTTCCTGGCTGGTGATGATGCCGGCGATCCGGTTCTACGGGCAACTCGCGGGCAACACGCCGATTTATCCGTCCACGATTCCTATCCCCCTGATGTCTCCGGACGACATCTGGCGCAGCTACATTCGCCCCATGGGAGCCGGAGCCGTGGCCGCCGCGGGACTGATCACACTGCTTCGCACCATGCCCACCATCATTTCTGCTTTGCGTGCGGGCCTGAAAGATGTTCGCGCCGAGGGCGCCGGCGAATCAACTGCTTCTAGCCGCATCGACCGCGACGTCCCCATGCGCTGGGTCATCGTCGGATCGCTCGTGATCGTGGCCATGCTCTGGGTGCTGCTCACGTTCTTTCCGATTCAGGGTGCGCAAACGCAGTGGTACCAGAATCTTTTTGCCGCGGTGTTCGTCGTGGTCTTCGGATTCCTCTTTGTTACCGTTGCCGGGCGCATCAGCGGCCTTCTTGGCAATTCTTCCAATCCCATCAGCGGAATGAGCATCGCCACCCTGATGGCCACTTGCGCCATCTTTTTCCTCGCAGGGTGGACCGCTCCCAAATACGCCGTCCTCGCGCTGATGATCGGCGGCGCGGTGTGCATCGCTGCGGCCATTGCCGGCGCCACTTCGCAGGACCTCAAGACCGGCTATCTGGTGGGCGCCACACCGTTCTGGCAACAAATGGGCCTGCTCATCGGCGTCACGGTCTCCACCGTGGCCATCGCTTTCACGCTGAAGCTCATGAACACCGGCCTCGAGAAGTACATTCCCACGGAAATCGCCGTAAATGTGCAGTCGCTCCCCTCGGGCGTAAAAGTCGAACGCGACACCTTCACTTATAAAGGCAAGAACTACGTGCTGATCAATTCGCTCGGTTCGCACGAGGTTCCCGACGGCGAGTATCTCTACGACGCATCGACCAGCAAAATCGAATATCAGTGGGCGCAAGGCATCGGCAGCGAAAAAGCTCCCGCGCCGCAGGCGCGGTTGATGGCCACGGTGATCAGCGGCATCTTGAATCAGCGGTTGCCGTGGCGGCTCGTGCTCATGGGCGTCGCTCTGGTCATCGCCGTCGAAATCCTTGGCGTGCGCTCGCTTGCTTTTGCCACCGGCTCGTATCTTTCCATCGCCACCACCGGCGCGATGTTTGCCGGAGGACTGGTGCGCGCGCTCGTCGAAGCCACCACCAAGAAAAAAGACGAAAGCGAAGCCAGCCCCGGCGCGCTGTACTCCAGCGGATTGATCGCCGCCGGAGGTGTCTTCGGTTTGCTCGGCATCATCATCAACCTCTTCCAGGACTCGGAAATCTCCAATCATGTCCCGCACCGGGTCACCCAGATTTTGCATCTGCCCTGGTCTGACAAGCTTTTCGCCCTGGGGCCCAGGTTTTGGCCATCGCTTGCGGCGAGCGACAAGATGCCGACTTCCGCGCAATCGCTGCTGGGCATCATCATGTTCGCGCTGCTGGCCGCTTCGCTCTTCCACTTCGCGCGCAAAAAGCTCGACTAGCTGTGGAGTGCGGCAGCCAAGCTGCCGCTTTTCCTCCGGCTACCGAATTAACGTCCGGATACGCCTCCAGCGGCTCTTTTCGTACCTACATGGTTTGCGGTATAGCAGCCCCTGCCGCAAACCCCTAGGCTATGCAATTACGGTTGGAGGAATGTATTTCTCCAGAAATCCGGCCGCTCATCCGCGCAGTTCCGAAAATGCCACTCACAAGAACAACCCCGGGACGCCCAGGATGATCGCGCAAAAAGGAATAACCATGCGTATGCTTTCGATTCGGTCGCTGTTCTTTGTGCTCGCGATAGTGGGCCTGTTCGCCGCCACTCTTGGCGTGGCTCCGCCTGCGCGCGCGCAAATCGGCATTTCCGTCAGCTTCGGCCCGCCGGAGTTGCCTGTCTACGAGCAGCCCATTTTACCGGGCGAGGGTTACCTCTGGGTGCCGGGTTACTGGGCGTATGGCGACGACGACTACTATTGGGTGCCCGGCACCTGGGTGGAACCTCCCGAAGTCGGGTATCTCTGGACTCCCGGCTATTGGGGCTGGCGCGACAATGGATATTACTTCAATGATGGCTACTGGGGCCCGACAATCGGCTTCTACGGCGGCATCAACTATGGCTTCGGCTACTACGGCCACGGCTACGAAGGCGGGCGCTGGGATAACGGACACTTTTTCTACAACCGTGCCGTGAACAACGTCAACGTAACCATCGTTCACAACGTGTACGAAACCAGAGTGAACGAATCCAATGGGACTCGCGTCAGCTTCAATGGCGGCAACGGTGGCGTTAGCGAGCGCCCGCGGCCGGAAGAACAGAACGCTGCGCGTGAGCGGCATATCGCCCCGGTAGCCGCGCAAACTCAGCACGTTGAAGCGGCACGCTCCAACCCCGAGCTGCGCGCTTCCGCCAACCGCGGCAAACCCCCGATCGCCGCTACTCCCAAGCCTGCCGCGTTTCATGACAGCGGTGCGGTAGCCGCCAAATCCGCAGGTGGAACGTACACTCCGCCGCCCCGCAACGCGAATGCGAACGCGAATGCGAACGCGAATGCGAATCCTGCTAACAACGCTAACCGTCCGAACGCTGCCAACAACGACCGCCCCAATGCTGCCAACAACGCTAACCGCACCAACGCTCCCAACAACGCCAATCGACCTGATGCTGCTGCCAACAACAACGCTGGTCGATCCGACGTCGCCAACTCGAATCGCCCGAATAACGTAGTCCACCCGAAAGATGTGGTTACTCCTCCGCGTCCCGCTCCTCCGCAGACCGGCAACACCAAGCTGGACACGAAATACCAGCAACAGCAGCAACAGCTGGTTACAAAGCAGGACCAGGAACGCCAAAGACTCCAGCAAAAGCAGGATCAGGACCATCAGCGCCTGACCCAGCAAAAGGCTAACGACACCAGACAACAGCAGGTCGAACAGCAGCACACCCAACAGACCCAGCAGCTCGTGCAAAAGCACACCCAACAAGTCCAGACCATGCAGCAGCGCCAGCAGCCCCCGCCGCAGCGCCAGCAACAGCAACAGCAACAGCAGAAGCAACCGCCGCCCAAGTCCGAGAAGCCCAACTGAGAAACCCGCGGTCCGTCGTAGGGGCGCAGCACCGCTGCGCCCCAGTTGTCTAGCTGTTATCTGACTGCCTCGCTGCTCGGCAGAACTCTTTGCAAGGCCTCCAGGAAGGCGGCTTCCGCAGGGTGAATCTTCTCTCGCGCTTCCGCCACCCCGAAAAAAGCGGCGCGATCGATCTCCGGAAATTCCGCCATTTTGCCCGAACGCGGAGGCCACTCCAGTTCGAAAGTATTGCTGCGAATCTTTGACGGGTCGCCGTCGCCGAGAAACGCCCACGCCGTAATCGTCTTGCCACTTTTATTCTTGATGGATCCCAGCGGCAGAAACGGTCCCTGCGGCTCGCAGCCGGTTTCCTCCTGAAACTCGCGTTTGGCGGCCTCTAACGTATCTTCGCCAGCCTCAATCTCACCCTTCGGCACAAACCACGCACCGGCATCCTTCTTCGCCCAGAACGGTCCGCCCAGGTGCACCAGCAGCACCTCCAGACCCGGCGAAAAGCGAAACATCAGCAGACCCGCGCTGGCTTTGGGCATTTTCAAATCCCCAGTTACCGACCTTCCGCCGCGTCGGCGCGGACCCTGAGACCTAAGGCCCAGGGATTAAGGGATGTTCCTCCGCGTTTTTCAGGCATTTCACGTATGGCACGCCAGGCGCATCGTTGAAATACTGCCAGCGTTGTGAAGCGCTCGGCTCTCGCAGGCAAGCCTCCATGGTCTCCGACTCCTGCAGGATGTAGCCCCCGTTCTCACCCCCCCAAGCCGGGGGGAGCCGCCTCCGAGGCTCCTCCCGGTCCTTCCTCTTCTCGTAGCAACCTCTCCGCACTTTCCGCAAGGCGCCACCTGACTGTGGCTTGACTAGGGCCTGACTAGGGAATGACGAGCGATGGCACCCGAGTGCGACGATGCCAGGCTAAAGCCTGGGGCTACATTGTCGGTTGGCAAAGGCGCAGAACGGACGGACTGCAAAGGAAAAAAGGGCGCAGCCCCGCCGCAGCGGCCTGCGCCCTTCGTTCACCGGCACTCAGCTTTGTCCGGCCGCCTTACTCATCTTGGCCGTCATTTCTTGTTGTCGCCGCTTCATCTCTGCGGGGGCGACGTCTTCGACATGACTCGCGACGCCCCAGGAGTGCCCGTACGGGTCCACAAACTTGCCGTAGCGGTCGCCCCAGAACTGATCGGCGAGCGGCATGGTCACCTGGCAGCCTTCGGCGATCGCGCGCTTGTAGACCGCATCGACGTCTTCGGTGTACAGAAAGACGAACATTCCCGTGGACACGCCCGGCGTGGGCGCGGTGGCCATGCCCGGGATTTCGTCGTTCAGGAAAATGTGGGAGTCGCCGATTTTCATGTCGGCGTGCATGATCTGGCCGCCGGGGCCGGGCATGCGCACGAGTTCGGTGGCATGGAAGACGCGCTTATAGAAGTCCATGGCGCTGGCGGCGTTCTTGCACGTCAGTGCGACAGAAAGGGAATGATAGCCTTCGGGAATGGGGCGTACGGAAGTGCTCATGGATTTGCTCCTTGCTGGACTAGACTTGCGCGCGGCAGGCAGAGCTGGCGGGACGCCAGTGCGCATAACGGCTTTGATACGCCTGCGGCGTGGCGAAGTCAAGAGGGAGCTCCCGAGAATTGGGAGCGGGAAGGAGATGGATCATGCGATATGCCTTTTTGGTGGAAACGTACGAGACGGAGCGGATGAAGGTGGTCAGCGTGTGGAGCGAATTCCGCGACGCGGATATGGAATTCCGGCCGAACGCGGCGGATCTGCGAGGGCGAAGCGTGCACGAGCAGATGGTGCACCAGTGCGTCAGCGAGGATTTGTGGCTGCGCACCATGCTGGGCATTGACGTCGGAGAGCCGCCGTTGCCGGCGCAGGAGACGCGCCTCGAATTTATCCGGCGCTATGCGGACCACAGTGCCAAGCGGCTGGAGATATTCCGTACCAAGGATGAAGCGTGGTGGGAGGGCGAAACGCAGTTTTTCGATGTGGCGCGGTCGCGCGCCTGGGTGATGACGCGGCGCATCGCGCATACCGCGCATCATCGCGGGCAGCAAATGGCCATGCTGCGGATGCTGGCGCATGATCTGCACAGCAACTACGGCCCGACCGCGGATACCGGCGGGCTGATGCAGAATCATGCGCCGACGATTTACGCGTACGCGAATTTGCCGGCGCTGCTCGATGGCGAAGCGGCCGGCGGCGAGAAGTCGAAGTTGCCGGGCGGCGGCGAAAAGCCGGTGACGGAGCGGCCGGGGAAGAGCTGAGATAGCGGACGCTACGAAACGCCGCGAGGCTTCTTCATGGGCTAAAGCCCACTCTTTCCCGAGGCGTCTTGCAGGGGCTAAAGCCCCTGCCTCGCGAAGCCCCGATCGTGAACAAGCGGCCTTACTTGAACCTCCTCGCAAAAAAGCTACTCCGGTTTCAGGATTAGGCCGCAGGCGATGCGCGGGGGCGCGCCGGTGCCGGTGCCGCCGGCTACGGCGTGAATGACGATGGCGGTGCCGCCGTTGCTGAAGACGGAGTGAGCGTCGGAGCCGAGGGTGACGTTGGGCGCGAGGGTGGAGGCATGGGCGGTGCCGTCGGCCGCGACAATCAGCGAGAAGTCGGGGATATCGCCGGCGGGAAGTCCTTCATGGGCGTGGCTGCCGCTGGGATCGAAATGCGGGCCAGCGGACTTGAAATCCGGCCCTTCGCACTTGGCCACCTGATGAATGTGGATGGAATGGTCGCCGGGCGGGAGACTCTTGATGTCGATCTTGATTTTGACGCCTTTGGCTGCGGAGGAGAGTACGGCAGTGCCCACGCTTTGGCCCTGGGCGTTCTTGATGTCCACGCTAACGGACTTGGCTTTCGATTCCTGCGCCCAGGCGGCGGAAGCGCTGAGCAGAAACACGGCCACGGCAGTTCCCAAGATTCTCTTCACTTGTTCACCTCTCGTTTTGGCTGAAGGATTCGGCGATGCAACTCGGCCCGGAAACACGCCCCCAGCAATGTAGCGCACTTCGGTGCAAGTGATGTTACGAGATGGGGAAACGATGTCGTTAATCTGATAAGGGCGCGCCGGGAGAGGGAAGAGGTTGAAGAGTTCAAGGTTGAAAAGTTGAGAAGACTCTGTGGGCGGCACCCCAGGTAAACACGTGAAGAGTGCGCAACGGATTGAAAAGGAAGGGGATGGCTTTCGCTCCGGTGCAAAAGAGCGAACCCTTCGGGGCTCAGGGCAGGAAAGAGTGGGGAGTTTGCGGAAGTGGCGGGTGACGAGTGGCGAGTGGCGGGAGAGAAACGCTTGTGACGGCACACCTGCGGTTTTTGCAAAGAGGCGGGAAGTGATTGAAGGGGAAGGAGATGCGCTTCGCTCTTTTGCAGGGGAGTGCAAAAAGTGCGAAAGAGCGAGGAGGGAGAGGTGGAGCGTAGGGAAGTTAGAAGGACAGCCGGGCGGCGAGGCATAAGAGGGCGGGCAGCGACGAGATCCGCTGCTCGCGACGATAACCCATTATAGCACATTTTTGGGATTTGTCAAGTGGTATCTAGTAAGTGGCTTGTCTTCTGAGAGATAGACGGACTGCAAAGAACGGGGGAAAAGGAACGCATGAGAAGACTCGTAGGCCTCTCCAGAGGCTTCTACTGGCTAAGATGCGCCGCCCACCTATCCGCTGCGTTTGCGAACCACAAACCTTTCACCGGCGATGAATGCGACGATCACACAAGGTACCGTCAGCGCGCTCCACACAATCACCGGCGGGTCCCACCGGAAAAAATAGGCGATATACATCGCTAAGACATTAATCGACATAGTGCCGACCAATATAAGCCACAGTAAACGCCGTCGACGGTACTCCCAAAATCGTTCCAAGATTAGAGCTACGATTCCGGGGGTAGAGAGAATGCCCCAGAGAATTGGTCCCGGTATCTGCTGTATCCTTCCCGTGGTCCTTTCGACATAGAACATGTAGATTGTGAATGCCGCGGCTATCGCTAGGCCTACGCAGAGGTAGATAAGGTTATCTTTGATTTTCTGTTTCATCTTCTAGAATATGGGGAACGCAGCCGCGCATTCGCCACTTCGCGCCTGACCAGAAGTTGTGTACATGCTGTGAAGAGCCGCATAGTCCACCGCAATTGTTTGGACCGCGAAGTTTGCTCTCGCACCAGCTGCGACTGCATTTTTGGCTCCTTGCGCAGCCATAGCTCGGACGATAGTCGATCGAAGAGGAACGGTTAATCCCCTGGCTGCGATGTAAGCGTCTATCCCAGCTTCTGTCTGCGCCACTGCGCTGTTGAACGCCATAGCCTGTGCGGCAGGGGCCGTCGCTTGAATAACCGACGACCCGCCTGGCACGAAAGGAATAAACTCTCCAGCGATGTGAGTCAGTGCCTGCCCGGCGCAGGTCGGTTTATTGCCCGGGCCACCAGAGAATGTGAGAAACGACCGTGTGAATGCAATCGTCCACGACCATGGGTCCTGGGCGTTTACTGTTGTAGAGGATCGGCCGAAAAGGGAGTCGCCGAATGCGGTGAGGCTCTCTTGGTCACAGACGCCGCCGCCGCAGGAAAACTGAGCAGTTCCATCCAGGCCATTTGCGAATACAAAGTCGCTGTTTGGATCGGCTCGAAACGAGCTTGGATCTATACTGCCGGCAAAATATACGCCGCCCGCGTCGCTGCAACTAGCAGCGTCAAGTTCAGGAGCAATTTCAGCAATACCGTCGCCAGCGTCATTTAGGAAAACGCAGTCCAAGCCGAGAAGGTCAATGCGGGCGAGTGGGTTGTTAAGAACGTAGGCATAGCGATTCCAGGATTGAGGATTTGATGGGTCGGCGGCGGCGAGGCCAGCGGGGTCGGGAGAGGCCCAGCGGCCCTGAGTGGAGTACTCACGGAAGAGGAAATCGTCGTCGCCGGAGACGGTGTCCTGGTTTTGACCCGTGAAGGAGAGGTCGGCGGCACCCGATTGGGCGTAGGGCTCGCCGAAAGGCGCGTAGGCGGTGCTGGAGAGAAACGTGCGCGAGGGCGAAGAAGTAAGGCGTGCGCTGCCGAGCCAGTCGGAATGGCGGTAGTGGTCGAGACCGCTGCTAGCGTATACGGCGATGGCTTGGCCTGGGAGCGGGAAAAAAGCCTTGACCAAGGATTGCCCGTTCATGAGAGCGAGTTTAGCACCGGTTGGGGCGTAGACAATTTGCGTGTAGGCGCCGGAGCGGTTCTGCTCGACCATGCGGTCGAGGGCGTCGAAGGCGAGGCCGACAGCGTCTACGGTAACGGAATTGTTGTCGGCGTCCCAGGCGTAAGTGTGGTTGCTATCGTTCAAGACGTTGCCGTTGGCGTCGTACGTGGGCGTGAAATTGCCGGGGAGCAAGGTCATGCGGTTGGTGGCGGCGGAGTAGGTTGGCTGAAAGCTGTTGGGGCTGCCGGATTTGTTGATGTTGCCGAAGGGATCGTAGGCGAAAATGTCGTTGTCGCCGGAACCGAGATTGACTTGTGTGGGAAGACTGGAGGTGTTGAAGGTGACGCCTGTGACGGGATTTTGTCCTGAAGGCTTGTGAGTCTTGACAATCGCATGAGATAAAGAGAGAATCGTTTAGGCGAATAAAAAGCGAATATTATTTCCTTCCTCTACCTGCCTTATCGCCGATAAAACATCGCAGAGTGCCCGCCTGAATAAAGGCGGGGGCAGCATTTTATGGGCATGAAAACGGCGGCGGCATTGCGGTTGGAGGTGGAGTCGGCGCTGGCGGGGCGCGTGGCGGCGCCGTTTCAGTATCGCGACCGGCGCGCGGTGGAGACTGCGCCTACGGGTGTGGCGCCGGTGGATGCGCTGACGGGCGGGTTGCCGCGCGGAGGATTGACGGAAATTTTCGGGGCGGTGGGCGCGGGGAAGACGAGTTTGCTGATGGCGGCGCTGGCGGGGCGAACGGCGGCGGCGGAAGCGTGCGCGCTGGTGGATGCGCGGGATGCGTTCGATCCGGAGACAGCGCAAGCGGCGGGCGTGCGGCTGGAGCGGCTGCTGTGGGTGCGGTGCCGGGAAATTGCGCAGGCGATGCGGGCTACGGATTTGCTGATCCAGGGCGGCGGGTTCGGAATGATTGCGGTGGATTTGAGCGATATCGCGCCGCGGGTGCTGCGGCAGGTGCCGCTGAATGTGTGGTTCCGGTGGCGACGGGCGGTGGAAGAGACGCAGACGATTCTGCTGGTGATGGAGCCGGAAGCGAATGCGAAGACTTGCGCTTCGCTGGTGCTGCGGATGGAGAGCGGCGCGGCGCGATGGGCATCGACGGCGGAAGATTTGCGGCAGACGGAAGCGCGGTTGCTGGAAGGGCGGAGGAGCGGAGTGGAGAGAGTGCGGGTGCGGAAACGGGCGCGGGACATTTTTATGAAACAGATTGATGCGCGGGAGATAGACGAGGATCGCACGGCGTTTGAGACGAGTGTTGTTCGACTGTTCGGAGAAGAGCTTAACGCAGAGACGCAGAGTGCACAGAGAAAGAAGAGAAGGGGAAAAACATAACACAGAGAGCAAGAAGAAAGCGCACGGAGAGAGTGGAGAGGAATGTTTGCGGGAGTATTTGCGAAGAATTTTTTGGTGCAGGCGGCGGTGCGGGCAGAGCCTGGATTGCGGGAGTGTGCACTGGTGTTGGTGGAAGGAGCGCCGCCGCTGACGAAAGTGGTGGCGGTGAGCGGCGCGGCGCGGCGGGCGGGTGTCGAGATCGGAATGCCGAAGGCTACGGCGGCGCAATTTTTAGGCGTGGAGATACGGGCGCGATCGTTGGCGCTGGAAAAAAGCGCGCATGCGGCGCTGCTGGATTTGGGATGGTCGATTTCGCCGCGGATGGAAGATACGGCGGCCGACACGATGGTGGTGGATGTGGCGGGGCTGGGCTCCATTTTTGGAGATGAAGAAGCGATTGCCGGCGAATTGCTGGAACGCGGGCGGGCTTGCGGGTTGCGGCTGAATGTTGCGGTGGCGGCGAATATTGCAGCGGCGTTGGTGGCGGCGCGGGGATTCGCGGGAACTTGCGTGATTGCGCGTGGCACAGAAGCGGCGCGACTGAGCGGTTTACCGGTGAGCGTGCTGTCGCTATCGGAAGAAATGGCGGAGACGCTGGAGCGCTGGGGCGTGCGGACGTGCGGCGCGCTGGCGGCGCTGCCAGTGCTGGAACTTTCGGAGCGGCTGGGACAGCACGGCGTGCGGCTGCATGCGCTGGCGCGCGGCGAAGGATCGCGCGCGATGGTTGTGGCGGAAGCGGGGCACACGTTTGAAGAAGAAATGGAGTTGGATGACGCGGTGGAAGAACTGGAGCCGCTGTCGTTTTTGCTGGGGCGGCTGCTGGACCAGCTTTGCGCGCGGCTGACGGCGCGGGCACTGGCCGCGAGTGTTATTCGCATGCGCTTCGAACTGGAGCCGGCGTTCGAAAAGGCTATCGAGGCGAAGAAAGAAATCGTGCGCGCCAAGAATTTGCCAAGCGTGTTCGAACGCGAGCTGCAACTGCCGGTGGCCATGCGCGACGCGAAAATGCTGCTGAAGCTGGTGCGCTTGCGGCTGCAGGCGAATCCGCCGGGAGCGCCGATCGTGAAGATTCGCATGGCGGCGGAAGCTGCGCGGACGCGCGTGACGCAGAATGGGCTATTTTTGCCGAGTTTTCCAGATGCGGAGAAACTGGAATTGACGATTGCGCGGATTGCGAACGTGGTGGGAGAGGGGAATGTCGGCGTGGCGGAACGGATGGATACGCACCGGCCGGATGCGTTTCAAGTGAAGAAGTTTTCGGCGGCGGTGGAAGAGCGGGATTACGAGATGCCGGCGAGGGGTGGAAGTGCGAGGATAGCGATGAGCTGCCGGATTTTTCGGCCGGTGCTGGCAGCGAAAGTGGAATTGGAAGCAGAGCGGCCGGTACGCGTATTTTTTTCGGGAATGCGAGGAGAGGTTGCAGCAGCGACGGGGCCTTGGAAAACGTCGGGCGAATGGTGGCGCGAAGACGCGTGGCAGCAGGAGGAGTGGGACCTGGAACTTGTGTTTCGCGTGGGGCGTGGGGAAAGCGAGCGCAGATTGTACCGCGTGTATTACGACGCGAAATGCGGCGGGTGGTTTGTGCGCGGTGTGTATGACTGATGTATACGGAGCTGCATGCGCGGTCGGCGTTCAGTTTTCTGGAAGGCGGAGCGACGCCGGAAGACCTGGTGAGTGTATGCGCGGAACGCGAGATGCAGACCATGGCGCTGCTGGACCGCGATGGCGTGTACGGATCGCCACGGTTTCATTTGGCGGCGAAGAAAATGCGCATCCGCGCGCACATCGGAGCGGAAGTAACGGCAGCAGATGGATGGCGATATCCGCTGCTGGTGGAGACCCGCGAAGGTTACCGGAATTTGTGCCGGTTGATCACGCGGATGAAAATGCGCGCGAAGAAAGGCGAAGGGCAAGTCTTCGCGGAAGAAATGAAGGAACTTGGCGGCGGGCTGATTTGTCTGACGGGAGGGGAAGAAGGGCCGCTGGCGCAGGCGCTGCTGAGCAGCGGCGCGACAGTAGCGGAAAGACGAGTGCATGAGCTGTGCGAAACGTTTGGGCATGAAAACGTTTATGTCGAATTGCAGCGGCATTTTTGCCGCCACGAAGAAGCGCGGAACCAGGCGGCCGTGGCCATTGCGCGAAAACTGAGATTGCCGTTGCTGGCGACCAACGGCGTCTCGTACGCACAGCCACCGCAGCGCGAAGTACTGGACGTCTTCACCTGCATCCGGCATCACCGCACGCTGGCGACAGCCGGACGCCTGCTGAGTCGCAATTGTGAACGCTATTTGAAATCGCCGGAGGAGATGAAGCGCTTGTTCGCGGATTTGCCGGAAGCCATTGCGAATACCCAGGAACTTTCCGCGCGGCTGGGCTTCGTGCTGAGCGATTTGGGCTACAAATTTCCGGACTATCCGATGCCGGAGGGCGAAACGCAAACCAGCTTTTTGCGAAAGCGCACCTACGAGGGCATGCTCTGGCGCTATGGCGGGAGCAACGAGCGAGCCAAACAACAGATCGAGCGCGAGCTTGCTTTGATCGAGAAACTGCGTCTCGAAGGATATTTCCTGATCGTGTGGGACATCGTGCGGTTTTGCCGCGAGCAAAACATTCTGGTGCAAGGACGCGGGTCGGCGGCCAACAGCGCGGTTTGTTACGCGCTGGGGATTACTGCTGTCGATCCCGTTGGCATGGAATTGCTCTTCGACCGGTTTTTGTCCGAGGAACGCGGCGAATGGCCGGACATCGATCTCGATTTGCCGAGCGGCGACCAGCGCGAGCGCGCCATCCAGTATGTGTATGAGCGCTACGGAAAGCTGGGCGCGGCGATGACGGCGAACGTGATTACGTACCGTGGAAAATCGGCGGCGCGGGAAATTGGGAAAGCGCTGTCGTTCGATGCGGAAACGCTGGACCGGCTCTCCAGCCTGGTTGGCGCGTGGGAATATCGCGATGCGAAAGACACGCTGGACCGGCAGTTCCGCGATGCCGGGCTGGACCTGCATCATCCGCAAATCAGCAAATTCTTTGCGCTGTGCAAAGCGGTGAAGGATTTGCCGCGGCACCTGGGGCAGCATTCAGGAGGAATGGTGGTTTGCCAGGGCCAACTGGATTCCGCGGTGCCGCTCGAGCCGGCGACCATGCCCGGGCGCGTGGTGGTGCAATGGGACAAAGAAGACTGCGCGGACATGGGCATCGTAAAAGTGGATTTGCTCGGTCTGGGAATGATGGCGGTGCTGGAAGATACGCTGGAGATTATCCGCGATAACTACGGGGAAGAAATTGATCTTGGACGATTGCCGGCAAACGACCGAAAGATTTACGACACGCTGACGAAAGCAGACACGGTGGGGATGTTTCAGATCGAGAGCCGCGCGCAGATGGCGTGCTTGCCGCGGCTGCGGCCAGAATGCTTTTACGACATCGTGGTGCAGGTGGCCATTATCCGGCCGGGGCCGATTGTCGGGAAAATGGTGCACCCGTACTTGAAGCGGCGGCAGGGGCGCGAGAAGCCTGAGTGCCTTCATCCATCGCTGGAGCAAGTGCTGAAGCGCACGCTGGGCGTGCCGCTGTTTCAGGAGCAACTGTTGCGCATGGCCATGATCGCCGCGGGATTCACGGGCGGCGAAGCGGAGGAACTGCGGCGAGCGTTCGGGTTCAAGAGGTCCGAAGCGCGAATGAAGGATGTGGAGACCAAGCTGCGTGGAGGAATGGAGAAAAATGGCATCATCGGAGAGACGCAAGACAAAATCGTAAAATCAATTACTTCGTTTGCGTTGTACGGCTTTCCGGAATCGCATGCGGCGAGCTTTGCGCTGCTGGCGTATGCCAGCGCTTATTTCAAGTGCCATTATCTGGGACCGTTCACGGCGGCGATGCTGAACAATCAGCCGATGGGCTTTTATCGCCCGGCAACGCTGGTGAAGGATGCGCAGCGCCACGGATTGAAATTCAAGCCCATCGACGTGGCGCGATCGCAATGGCACTGCAAGCTGGATAAAATTGCGGAGGGATTCGCGGTGCGCATGGGGCTGCAATACGTGAGAGGATTGCGGAAAGAGATCGGACTGGAAATCGTGCGTGAGCGGGAAGTCCGCGCGTTTACGTCCATCGAGGAATTGAAGCTGCGCGTTCCTGGAATCCAGAAAGCAGAATTGACGGCGCTGGCGGAAGTGGGCGCGCTGAATTTTATCCATGGCGCAAAAGGAGCTATTCACCGGCGGGATGCGCTGTGGCAAGTGGAACGCGCGGCGCGGCGGCCAGGGCCGCTGTTGGAGCAACCAAACGCCGCACACCATCAGATCGAGCCGGAGGAGGAAAGCATACAAGCAGAATCGCCGCTGCTGCGTATGACCGCGGAAGAACGAATCGTGGCGGATTTTCGCGGTACAGGATTGACCACCGGACCGCATCCCATGGCTTATCACCGGACGGAATTGAAGAAACACGGGATTCTGAGCGCGGCCGAGCTGATGAAACTGCAGGATGGAGCGAAGGTGCGCGTAGCGGGCGCTGTGATTGCGCGGCAGCGGCCGGGAACCGCGAAGGGATTCGTGTTTCTGAGCCTGGAAGACGAAACGGGAATCGCCAATGCGATTATCACGCCGCAGCTTTTCGACCAGGATCATACCGTGGTGGTGCATCACCCATTTTTGCTGATCGAAGGACGGCTGCAAAATCAGGACAACGTGGTTTCCGTGAAAGCGGAAGCGGTATTCCCGCTGCGGCTGACGCAAGCGGAACCGGAATCGCACGATTTTCACTAAGGGTCGCCTGCGAACAGCGGACCGTCAATCTTCCGGCCAGATTTCCATCCAGGGCGCGGCCTCATTAAGATAGCTGCGACATGGATTCTTCCCCCAAAACGCCGGACAGCAAGCCGAAGCCGCTGGCCGGAGTGAAAGTGCTCGAAATGGGTCAGCTTCTGGCCGGACCGTTTGCGACTGTGCTGCTCGCCTGGTTCGGTGCGGAAGTCATCAAAATCGAGCCGCCCGGAACAGGCGATCCCTTGCGAAGCTGGCGCACGCTGCACAAGGGAACATCGCTGTGGTGGTACAGCCTGGCGCGCAACAAGAAGTGCATCACGCTCGATCTGCGCCAGAAAAAAGGACAAGAGATTGCGCGGCGGCTGACGGAACGCGTCGACGTCATCGTTGAGAATTTCAAGCCGGGCACGCTGGAAAAATGGGGCCTCGGCTTCGAAGACGTAAAAGCGATCAATCCGCGGGTGATCATGGCGCGCATTTCGGGCTGGGGACAGACCGGACCCAACGCACAAAAGCCGGGATTCGCGGCCGTGGGCGAGGGAGTTGGCGGGCTGCGCTACGTGACCGGTGATCGCGACCGGCCGCCAGTGCGGCCAAATCTGAGCCTGGGCGATTCGCTGACCGGTCTGCACGCCGCGTTCGGAATTTTGACGGCGCTTTATCACCGCGACGCGCAAGGCACCGGAACCGGACAGGTGGTGGACGTCGCGATTTACGAATCCGTCTTCAACATGATGGAAAGCACCATTCCGGAATATGACAAGGCCGGCGTAATTCGCGAGCGCGAAGGAACACGGCTCTCCGGAATCGTGCCCACGGGAACGTATCCGTGCGGTGACGGCGTGTACGTAATCATCGGCGCAAATGGCGACAATATGTTCAAGCGCTTTATGGTGGCCATCGGCCGGCCAGAAATGGCCAGCGACCCGCGATTCCAACACAACGACGATCGCGTGCCGTGGGCCGACGAAATTGACCGCGCGATTTCGAACTGGACGCAGCAGCTTACGTCAGCGGAAGTAATACGAATCCTGGAAGACGCGGCCGTTCCGGTGGGGCCAATAAATTCCGCGAAGGACATGATGGCCGACCCGCATTTTCACGCGCGGGGACTATTTCAGGAAGCGGACCTGAGCGACGGCGACAAAGTGCGGCTACCGGCGATCATGCCGCAGCTAACCGAGACGCCTGGCGGCCTGGAGTGGCCGGGACCAAAGCTGGGCGCGCACAACCGCGAAGTCTACGGCGGTCTGCTGGGGTACAGCGACGAAGAAATCGCCGCGCTGGCTGCCGCGCGAATCATCTAGATCCGCTTCGCGAAATGGCTGCCTTTTCTGACAAGTAATGCAGAATTTCCGGGCCTCGCGAAATGCGCCGCTACGCTGTTCTTATTTTGACTTTGTCTTGACTTTCAGCGTAATTCGCAACACACTCTCGCCACGGTTGCGCCTGAAAGTGGCCAGTTCCCCTCCACCTTTCGATGTGGTTCACAACCCGATTCTGCGTGGAGCAGCCGATTCTGTTCGGTCTTCTCCTCCTTCCCATTTTTGTCCTGCAAGGAGCGGTTCATGAAACTGCCAGCCCGGTCTATGCCTGCAATTTGTCTCACTGCGTTGCTCGCCCTCTTTGCGGCCGCGCCCGCTGCCCTGGCGCAAGTGGCAGGCCAGAACGTCAACATGGTGTCGGGAACGAAGTGGCCTAATGGCGATCCGTTCCTGCAGCGGCAGAACGAGCCGTCGATGGCGGTCTCGACGCGCAATCCCATGCACATCCTGGCGGGCGCCAACGACTATCGAACCGTGGACCTGGAGCAGGTGCTGAGCGGTGGCGCGGAAACCGGAGATGCGTGGCTGGGGCTCTTCAAGTCGTTCGATGGCGGATTTACGTGGCAGAGCACCCTGCTGCCGGGATGTCCGTATGCGATTGGTCAATGCACGGACAGCGGAGCGTTGAAGTTAGGGAACTATCAAGCGGCGGCGGACCCGGTGGTGCGGGCGGGGACGAACGGGATGTTCTATTACGCCGGGCTGGCGTTTGACCGCGCTACAAGCACGACTTCGGCAAGTTCGGTGAGCTCGATCTTCGTGGCACGTTACAACGACTTGAACAACAACGAGCAACTCGATCCCATTACGTACATTGACACGCACATTGTGGCGACAGGCAACAGTGCGCAATTTTTGGATAAGCCGTCCATGGCTGTGGACATTCCGCGAGCCGGAGCAGCGACGTGTTCGTTCACGGCCAAAGAGCCCGGGGTTGGACCGAATGGCGCGACGCTCCCCGTCCACCAATCCTTTGCCGCGGGGAATATTTATTTGGCGTACACAGATTTCCTGGCGGGGGCGAAGGGCAATATTACACCGACGCACTTGATGTTTACGCATTCGACGGATTGCGGAGTGACCTGGAGCACGCCGGTTCAGATCAACACCGGAACGACGACCAGCCAGGGGAGCACGATAGCCGTCAACCCGATCACGGGAGCCGTGTATGTGGCGTGGCGGCAATTCGCAACGCCCGGAGTAGTGCCGGACGCGATCGTGATCGCGCAGTCGACGAACGCAGGAAAGAGCTTCAGCAAGCCGGTACAGATTTCGACGTTTCAGCCGTTCGATCAGGGGACTACAGGCACGTCGTTTCGAACCAACGCGTACCCCGCGATCACAACGGACTTTTTTGGTTTCGTGTATGTGGCATTTTCGGCGCGTGGCGTGAGTTCAAGCGGCGATGCGCGGATCGTGGCGGCGGGTTCCATTGATGGCACGCACTGGACGCCCGCCTTTATGGTGGACAATCTGCCGCAGAACGCGCAGACCAATCCTTCGGGACGCGGCCACCAGATCATGCCGGCAATGACCTTCGCGAACGGCAGGCTTACGCTGCTTTACTACGATCTGCGTCTGGACCACTATGCCGGGTTTTACTCGCCAAATCCCGCGAGCCTCGGAAGCTACACGGAAATGCTGGACCCGCAAGGTGAACTGGCTCCTGTGACGATAACCGGGTTGAACCAAGTGTTCACACACTATATTGATGATGCTGGATTGGGTCTGCGGCGCCACACGCTCGATTTGCGCGTGCTTGAGCTGGGCATATTCCCCACTGTGACTTTGGGGCCATCCGTGCTCGTCTCGCAGTACGAATATGGATGCTGCGTCAATCCGGCGGCTCCGGACATCGAGCAGTTCAAGTTCAATGTGCCAAACCTGCCGCTCTTCGATCAAGGGCAGCAAGCGTTTTTGGGGGACTACATCGACGTGGTGCCGTCTCCTATGTTTGTTCCGCGGGGCAATTCCTGGGCCTACAATTTCACGCCAAGTGTTGATCCGATTTTTCACGCGACCTGGACTGACAACCGCGACGTTGTGCCGCCTCCGCCGGGCGGAAGCTGGCAAAATTACACCGCGCCCGTCGTTGCGGGCGCAATAAGCGTCGAGAACGGCAATCCTCTTCCGACTTGCCTGCCCGGGCAAGAGGGCATGCGCAACCAGAATATCTATACTTCGCAGATTACCGGCGGACTCGTTGTGGGAGCGCCGGGGAACGCAAAGCCGTTCGGCACGACGACGTTCAATGGCAAAACCGTTCCGTTCCAGCGCGCGTTTCCTGTGCAGGCGCAGAACTCGACCGGCCAGCCGCTCAACGTGCGTTTTACGATCGCGAGCCAGCCTCCAGGCGGAGCCGCGTCCTTTTTGCAGTTTTCGGTATTGACGACTTTGGATGTGACCATTCCGCCTTACTCGTCAGTGTCCCGCAGTGTGTTTGCCACCTCGACGAACGCGGCGGCCACCATTACAGTGAATGTGGCGCAGATCTCGGCCATTGGCGGATCCATTGTGAATAACGGGCTTTCGTCGACGGCCGTGCTCAATCCGGACATCACCAATCCGAATATCACCAACCCGAACATCACGAATCTCGACATCGCGAGCACGGAAGCAACGAATCCGAATATCACCAACCCCAACATCACCAATCCGAACATCACCAACTTGGGCATCACGAACCCGAACATTACGAACACGGCGTTCCTGAATCCCAACATCACGAATTCCAGTACCGCGAACCTCGACGTAACGAATGTCAGCGCAACGAATCCGAACATCACCAACCCGAATATAACCAACCCTAATATTACCAATCCAAATATCACAAATCCCAATATCACGAATCCGAATATCACCAACCCGGACATCACCAACGGTTCGATTCAAGACGCGACTTATCCGATCACGAATAACGGCAACACCACGGCCTCTTACACCGTCAAGACGGCGACCAACGGAGCCGTGCCAAGCGGAATCGTGTTGCAGTTGATCATCAATAAGCTGTATCAGACGCCGGTGGCGCAGAATTGCGTGCTGGGCGTGCAAACGCATTGGATCACGGTTGCCAACATCACGAATCCGATGCTGTTTACGGCCTCGAATCCGAATATCACCAATCCGGATATCACGAACGCCACGCCGAACGAGGGGACGGTCACGCTGGCGCCGGGAGAGACGGCGTACATCACGTTGCGGGTGGTGAACCCCACGCCGGCGCTGACGCCGTTCAATCCGCTCACCGTGATTACTCCCGTGACGGTGCCGCAGGCGGTCAATACGGCAACGGTTTTGTCCAATCCGGGAAACCCGAATCTCACGGCGCCGCCGGTTTATCCGCCGGTGAATATTCTCACGACTTCTTTGCCTGCGACCGACTTGAACGATCCCGGCTATTCGGTGCAATTGCAATCCGCCGGCGGCAAGCCCGGGCCGGACACTTTCTCGCTGGCCAGCGGTCCGTTGCCCAACGGAATCAATCTCAGCTCCACAGGACTGCTATCCGGCACGGCTACGCAAGTCGGGACCTTCCCGGTCGCCATCAAAGTTGCGGACAGCGCCGCCAACTTCGCCACGCAAAACTTCATTCTGAACGTCAACGCGCCGCTGCTCATCACCAGCGAACAGGGAATGCCGGACGGAGTCACCGGACAGTTCTACAGCACCATTCCGTTCACCACCTCCGGGGGCACTCCTCCGTATACCTGGAGCGCCACGAATCTTCCTTCGGGCTTGAGCATCAATCCCATCAGTGGGCTCGTCTCCGGCACGCCCGCCGTGGTTGGCACTTTCAACTCCGTCATCACGTACGCTGACTCCGCTCTGCCGCCACGCAGCCTTACACCCGTTAGGCAAATCCGCATCGCCGCGCCTCTTGTGCTTGTACCTGGCCCCGGGACCTTAACCGCCGGCACCATCGGCGTCACCTACACCCAGCAATTCAGCACTACCGGCGGCCTCGGCTTCGTTTCCTTCGGCTCCAGCGGCCTTCCCGACGGCGCCACGCTGAACACCAACACCGGCTTGCTCTCCATTTCCAGTCCCGCGGTTTCCTCTATTTCCTTCACCGTCAGCGCCAACGACCAGTCCAATCCCTCGCCACAATCCGCCAGCGGCATGTACACCATCAATTTCGCCCCGGCGCCTTCCGCGAATGTGGTGTTCGTAACGCAGCCGCCCAATTACGCCGGTGGTCAGACTAGTCCGAACAGTCCTGTGCACATACGCGTGCAGGACAATCAAGGCGCGCTTATAGCGGGCGCCCAGGTGACCATGTCTCTGAACGGGACACCGCCGTGTGCGACAGCGACGTTGAGCGGTACGCTGAGCCAGCAGACTAGTTCCACGGGAGATGTTTTCTTTGGAGACTTGAGTGTAGATCGTGGCCAAATCGGGTACGCGCTCAGAGCGACGGTTGGCAATGTATTTGCGGTTTCGAATCCCTTCACTGTCAATGGCTTCTGCGGCAGCGGCAACTTGAGTGTGGCTCGCGACAATCTGACAGCGACATTGCTGCAGAATGGCATGGTGCTGGTTGCGGGAGGCCAAACTTTAGGTTCCACGGGGAGCAACGCAGCAGAACTTTACAACCCCGCGACTGGAACGTTCAGCAGCGTCAACGGCATGAACAGCGCGCGATATCAGCATACCGCGACGCCACTCAATGATGGGACGGTGCTCATGGTGGGAGGCCAAAACAATGGCACCTTTGTGGCCACGGCAGAGATCTTCAATCCCGGCCTCGGGACCTTCACAAACACGAAGAACAATCCCAATATTGCGCGCTCCAGCCATACCGCAACGCTGCTTGCCGACGGAACGGTCTTAATTGCTGGAGGCTCCAACGGGGACGTGCTGACGAGCGCGGAAATCTATGACCCGGCCACTCGGACATTTACGAACGTAGGACCGCTACACTCTGCGCGATTGGAACACACCGCAACGCTGCTGACCAACGGAAAGGTGCTAATTGCCACGGGGTTAGACGCTAGCGCAGAACTGTACGATCCGGTCGCGAAGACGTTTTCGTTTACTGGCAGCCTGAACACCGCCCGGCAAAACCCGAGTGCGACCCTGCTGACTAACGGGCTGGTTTTAGTAGCGGGAGGACTGGCAGGGAGCACTGCCGGCGTCGGAACAGCGGAGCTCTACGATCCGGTCGCGGGAACTTTCTCCTTCACCGGGAGTCTGAACAATGCGCGCGGGGCTCACACGGCAAGCCTGCTACCGGACGGCACCGTTTTGGTAGCGGGTGGATATAACTGCCCGCCCCCTTCTTGCACGAATCCGATCCAGGGCACTGCCGAGATCTATGATCCGTCGAGCTCAATATTCACCAATACGGGCAGCCTGATCAGCGCCCGCTGGCAGGACACGGCCACATTGTTGAACGATGGGACCGTGCTGATCGCGGGAGGATTCAGCGGCAACAGTCCGACAGCAACCGCGGAACGCTACTACAGCACCGCGCCGCTGGCGGCGATGCAAGTGACAACTCCTACGACCCTGGCGAACGGGCAGCCAAGTACTGCGGTTTTTTCAAACTCGACTGCCTTTAATGGGGCCGCCACCAACATCAGCCCCATTGGTTTTAACGGGATTCTGCCTGCCGGAGCGCCGTTTGCAGACTTCAATCCCCTTACCGTTTCGGGTGTGAGTTTCTCAACCACCAACCCGACTACGACGGTGAACGTCACAACAGCAACGTTCTACACGCCGAACTATCCTGCGGACTTTATCGTGGATTCCTCGAATGGCAGCCCGAACAATGAGCTCACGATCATCCTTCCGCAACCGACGCGTGCCTTGGCGCTTGATTACGGAGGACTGGGATTTGGAGGACCGAGTTCGGGAACGCTCGCGTTGTCAAACGGCTTTGTCTTGCCGCTAAGCAGCCTACCGACTGCTGGACACACGCAGTTCAGTGGATTCGTATCCGCGACGCCGTTTAGCTCTCTGACGTTCAACACCACCAATGATTCCTGGGTGGTGCTGGATCTATTGCTTGCCACGGCAAATACTGCGCTTCCAAGCGCGACCGAAGGCGTGCCCTACACCCAGGTGCTCTTGGAGCAAGGGGGCCTCGGTCTTCTGACCTGGACGTTGGCCAGCGGTGGATTGCCTCCGGGGATGTCGCTGACGCCGAGTGGTATTCTCGCAGGCAACCCCACAGCCAGCGGGGCTTTCACGTTCGCCGTTCATCTGGTTGGCAGCAGCAATCCACAGAAGAGCGTGACCAGCGGTTCGTTCACGATGAACGTGCAGCCTCAGCCGGCGACTAATTTAATCGCCTCGCCACAAGGGACCGGAATCGTGACGCTCACATGGACACCGAGCCCTTCGGGAGACATTGCCGGCTACAACGTACGCCGGGGCACAACCTCCGGAGTTTATACGACGGTCATCAACGCTGGTGCCGGACCGCAATTTGTCGATACCGGACTCACTTCCGGCCAGCAGTATTTTTACGTGGTTACCGCCGTAAGCGCTTCCGGGGTCGAGAGCGTCTTCTCGAACGAGGCAACTACCACCGCCCAGTAGCTAACGAGTCTTGCACGGAAGTAGTGATTCGGCTCAGCTAGCGAATGGCAAGACGGCGCTCGGCGCTGGCGACGAGCGGACTCCTTGAAGGGGAGACTTTCGTAGGGCCTGGCTTTAGCCCAGCCGCGAGTCGCTCGAAGTCTCTTTGTGAAGGGTCCGGGAGGCGGGCCGATCTGGTTACCTCCAGGCTGCCTTTTCCCTTCCCCCGGCGTCCCATACCTAGGCAGTGTTATACTTTTACTTGGTAAGCCGGAAGGCCAGAAGGCCAGAAGGATGGGCGCGGCATGAGTCGAGCGGCTCGCATCGGTATTGTCGTCGTTTCGGTGGCGATTTTCTGCTACGCGGGGATTGGCCATGTCTTGGGGCGTACATCAGACGATAAAGCCTACAAGTCCCTGACCGTCTACGGCGAAGTGTTGCAGAAGGTTCAGCAGGATTACGTCGACGACCCGAACATGCGCGTGGTCACCGCCGGCGCCCTGCACGGCCTCCTCGAATCCCTGGACACCCAATCGAGCTATCTGGCGCCTCGCGAGTACGACGAGTACAAAAAGAAGCTCCAGAATCCGGCCATCGGCGAAACCGGTCTGACGCTCGGCAAGCGTTACGGCTACGTCATCGTAATCTCCGTTTTGCCCGACAGCCCGGGAACCAAAGCGGGCATCCGCAGCGGCGACATTTTTGAATCCATCGCCGGCTTCACCACGCGAGATATGTCCATCGGCCAGGCGCTCAATTTGCTCATGGGCCAGCCGGGTTCCGGCGTCAAAGTCGCGGTCATTCGCCGCGGCAAAGCCACTCCGGATGAAGTAGACCTGGTGCGCGAAAAGCTCGGCCCATCCAAGATCATTACCGCGAAAGCGGACCCCGACATTCTGACTTTGCGCCTGCCTTCGCTCGATGCGGGCCGCGCCGACGAAATTCGCGCCCGTTTGCTGGACGCCGAAAAACAAGGCGTGCACCGCGTCATCCTGGACCTGCGAGAATGCGGCCGCGGCCCAGTATCGGAAGCGATTGCAACGGCAAGGCTGTTCGTGCCGTCTGGAACGCTGGCGCTGTTGCGCGGGCAAACGGTATCGACGCAAACGCAGTCCGCCGATCCCAATAAAGTGGTGTGGCGAAATCAAGTCTCTGTATTGATCGATGCGACCACCTCTGGAGCCGCGGAAGTGCTCGCTTCCGCGATCGTTACGACCCGCCGCGGTGACGTCGTCGGCGAGCGTACCTTTGGCTTGGCCTCCGAACAGAAGCTCATCACTCTGGACGATGGCTCTGCCCTGATTCTGACCGTCGCGAACTATTACAACGCCGGCGGCAAATCCATTCTCGATGAAGGCGTAGTGCCCACTGAAGTGGTGCGCGCAACCGCAGTCGATGATTCCGCGGCCACCGAAGACGACTCCGCCGCTCCCGACACCCGAAAAGAGCCTGGCTTGGGGCCACGGCCTCTTTCTCCGGAAGATCCCATCTACCGCAAAGCGCTGGAGCTTCTGAAGTCTCCCGCGAAAAAGGCCGCTTAAGCGTTCGTGAATTGGCACGACTTCGCAGCATTCGACTCCGCAAGTTTCTCGGCTAGAAAGCAACTCTTCCAAGCACTCGCAGCGTTCAGCCTGGCGCTGGCGCTCTTTTTGACCGGCTGCGAAAAGAAGAGCGCGCGAAAGCCATCGGCAGAGGAAATCCACGGCATCACGCAGGAGCTCGCAGCCGCGGCGGCGCCACACGCAACAACCGTCAAGGTCAAGAAGTCCGCTACGGACAGCGATGCATCTAGCAGAGATGCGCTATCCATGAGTCTGCCGGCCGCCTCATCGCCAAATGCACGCGCCGCAGCCCAGACCACCCTGCTGCAGAGCCTCGACCGCGTAATCACGCGTCACAAGCTGACCCAGGATGCGCCCATAACCTCCGCGAATTCCTTGCGCATCGTTCTCCGGCGAGCCGGAACCGTGACGCACGAAATCGAGATCGCGACTCGTTCGGCAGCAGCCTCCAGCGCAAAAACTTCAGGGGAAACCGCCGCTCCGCGGCTGGCGATTATCCTGGACGATCTGGGCAGCGACCCCGCAGCTGCGCAAGCGATCTTCGCTTTGCACTATCCGGTGACGCTTTCGATTTTGCCGGGGCACGCGCACTCCACCGAAATCGCGCAGGAAGCCCATCGCCGCGGACTCGAAGTGATGCTGCATCTTCCGATGCAGTCGGTCGGCAAGGAGCAGCCGGAAGCGCAGGAACTGCGTCCCGGAATGCCGGCGTCGCGAGTAGCTACGCTAGTGGATGACTTCCTGGCGAAAATTCCCGGCGTCGCGGGCGTCAACAACCATCAAGGCTCGCAAGCTACTTCCGACCAGGCGCTGATGGACGAACTGATGCCGATTCTGCGCGACCGCCAGCTTTTCTACGTCGACAGCCGTACCACTGCCGCAACTGTCGCGTACGACGCCGCCAAAAAAGCGGGCGTGCCCTCCGGTTTCCGCAATGTACCTTTTTTGGATGACGTGGAAGAAGTTGCTGCGGTGCGCAAGCAACTCGGGCTGGCGTTCAAAGGCGCCAGGGAAAAAGGCGAAGCCATCGCCATCGGGCATCCACACGCCGCGACATTAGAAGCGCTGCGCCAGCTTTTGCCGCAAGCGGAAGCGCTAGGGATCCGCTTGGTTCCTGTATCCGAGATTGTTCACTAAGCCGCGGAAGCTGCAGCCGGCTCTTGCTCCGCCGATTCCTTCGCTCGCGCCGGAAACATCACGTGGATCGCCAGTGCCACGATTCCCATAGTCACAAAACTGAACACACTGCCTTCCGGCCCGATGGATCCGCCGCTCAACCACAACGGTCCATGCAGGCTGGCGTTCGATAAGTGGCCTTCAAACATCACTCCGCTGTTGGGCACGGAATAAAGAAAGGTCTCGCCAAAATCAAACGCGGCGTGCAAGCCCACGCAAAACCAGAGATTTCCCGTGCGCTTCAGCGCGAAACAGAAAACCAGCCCGATGACGATCACGCTGGCCACTCCGGCCCAGCCTTCGCCGGCATTTTTGCGATGCACCATGCCGAACGCCACCGAAAGCAGCACCGCCGCGGGCCAGAAGCCGATTCCTTCCGCCAGCGTGAACTGCGTGTACCCGCGGAACAAAAACTCCTCGAACAATCCCACCAGCACGAACAGGATCGCCCAGGAAACGCACATGTTCACAAGAGCTTGGCCATGCAGCGCGAGTTCACCGAAGGAATACCCGCCAAACGCAGCAATCAACGCGACCAGCGCGGACACTTCGCACAGCCCCACCAGGCATCCCAGCCAAAACAGTTTTCCAAACGCTCCTCGCAAAGGCAGGCCGTACGCGGCCGGGGAACGTTCCTCGAGGCGCGACATCATCCACGCCGCGCCGAATGCCACCGCAAAACTTACGAATTCGCCGACGCCCAGAACCCACGGCGAATACGCTTCGCGCTCCGGGTGCACGAATTCGTTCACCAACATCATGCAGCCGATCCACGCGGCCGCAACCGATCCCACGTAGATGACCAGGCGCCAGCCAGCACGCAAGCCGCGCTCGTTCTGAAAAATCCAAGGCAGGCGCTTCGGCTCCGTGACCGACGGCGTATCGGACGAGGATGAAAATTCGGGTGTTTCCATTTTTTCGGCAGGCTGGCTGGCGAGCCTTGGTCCCTTCTCCCTACTGACGCCCGCACTCTGCCAGTGTGAGCACTCGGCGCGTGCTTCTCCAGCAAGTTAGATGCAGTTTATATGTTAGAACGTTTGATTTGACAATCCGCCAAGCCGGTTGGCGGGAAAATCATCTCACTGCGGAATCGGCGCCTGCGCCGCTCCGATGATGCGCAGACTGCGCCGCTCTTGCACGAAAGCGACCACGCGAAGATTTTCGCGCTTCCAACTGGAATCGAGCGAAACCTTCACGCCGTCAAACACTGGCAGTGCCACGTCCGCCGCGGCTCCCGGCTTCGGCGCCGCAGGCCCCAGCCGTTGCAGCTTGCGCACCACCGCTGCGTGATGGAGATCTTCGCCGGCATTTTCGCCGGCAGCCACGGCGCTATGCAGCCCCGTTTCGGTCACCGCCAGCCACACTTCCGGTTGATCGTCTGGCTTCGCGCCTTCTAAATGCAAAACCTTGACGGTTACTTCCGCTGCGCGTTTGTTGGGCACCGCGGTCGCACTAATGTTTAAGACTGTCGTCATCTGCCGCGCCGCCTCTTCGATGGCTTGGCTTCCCTGGCGCGCGCGGCTTCCGACGAATTCCGCGGAACCGTTGACGATCATCTGCGGCGTGTACACGCTGCCGCTGCGAAACGCTTGCGCGTAGCTGCGCTGGCGGTCGGTCCATTCCGCCGATGAGAAAGGGTCGCGCCATCCGAGCTGGTCCCAATAGTCGACGTGCTCTTCCAAGGCGATAATCTGCGCGCCGGCAACGGGCTGCTGCGAATCGAGCTTGGCAAGGAGCGCATCCGCGGGTGGGCAGCTCGAACACCCTTCGGAAGTAAATAGCTCCACGATGACGGGAGTGCGTGCGCCACTTTTTGGCGATGCCTGCGCGGAGCGTGCGTGTAGCCACGCCGTTGTGCATGCCCATCCGATTATCAGTACAAATACCGCCGCTGCTGGCCGAGCCGCCTTCATCGTTCCCCCTTGGGCCCACTACGTTGAGACACAACTTGGTGCCAAAAGGTTATACGAGCAAACGGCGTTCCCGGATGCTTAACCGATGTGATAGGCTTAACTGGTTAACGGGTCGCCCGGTGGTCAAACCTCTCGATCAACGCAAATCTCTCGGCGGCAGGCTTGGCGTCGACTTCGTCAATCTCGGCCGCGTCTTCTCCGGAGCCACCCCTCGTCCGCTGACTTGGGAATTGCTAATTACATTCCTGGAAGCCGCCTCGGTGGTCTCTCCGCAGCGTGGTTCGCAGCTTCTCACTTTACCCCAGGTGGATAGCCGTTCCGCAGAAGCGCTGCTATCACGTGCGGTGCGGCTGCAGTCCGCGCTTCGCGACGCTTTTTCGGCGAGCGTTCGCAAAGCCCGGATAGGCCGCGAGTCCATTGAACCGCTCAACGAAATTCTGCGGATTACCGAAGGGCATGACGAATTGGTCTCCGAAGACGGCGTCTGGCGTCTGGAATTCATAGCGCGGGAAGACTCGCTCGACTGGCTTCTCGCGGCCATTGCCCGTTCGGGCGCGGAGATCTTGGCGGAAGGCGCGGACCCGCGTCTCCGCCTGTGCGCCAATCCCGGCTGCGGTCTCTTCTTCTGCGATACGTCGCGAACGCGCAGGCGCCGCTGGTGCTCCATGTCCACCTGCGGCAATCGCCACAAAGTAGCGGCATTTGCGCAGCGGCACGCACAGAAATAGCACCGGCATAAGCATCGGCGAGCCCGCCGATGCCGCGGACAAATCGTTACGTCACTTTACGTATCGCGGCGCTTCGCCCTTCGACCAGGGATCGTAACTGTGCGCAAACACCAGCCGGTCCGCCAGAGGCGGATGACTGTACAGCCACAGCGTAATGAGTGATGAAGGATTAGGATCGGAAAGATCCATCTCGCCCAGCTTCTGAAACGCGCGCGCGGCAACCTCTTCCGAGTTGGCCACGAGTCCGTGAATCACTTCCAGCCCATAAACGTCGGCCTGATGCTCCTGGTTTCGGCTGAAGCCGTTGGCCACCGGTTCGGCCAGGAACGAAAACACATTTGCCAGCAACAGCAGCACGGCCAGCGCCGCCCAGTCGCTGGCTCCGTAAATCTTCCAGCCGGAAGCCCAGCGGTCCAGCGCCCAGTGTAATCCGCGGAAGAGCAGGTACAGCGCAATCAGCAAGAGCGCCGCGGAAAACACAATGGCTTTGGGAATGTGCCCGAGGACGTAGTGTCCCAGCTCGTGTCCCACGATGAACAACGTCTCGTCGGGCGTTAGTTTCTGAATCGTGGTATCCCAGATGACCACGCGTTTCGACGCTCCGAGGCCCGTCGCGTACGCGTTGATCTCGTTGGTCTTCGCGCTGGCATCCATCAGGAACAGGCGTTCTTCCGGAATCGGCACCCCTGCGCGTTGCGTCAGTTTTTGGATGGACGCGCTGAGATCCGCATGTTTATTCGCTAGCGGCTCGAAATGGTGGAACAGCGGATCAATCACCAACGGCGTGCTGAACGTCAACACTACGATGATGGGCAGCGCCGCGAACCAGAAGTATAGCCACCAGCGCCGCGGGCTCCGCCGCATCGCAAAATCCAGCAGCTGCACAATCACCATGGCGAAAGCCACGATCAGCAGTTGGTACTTGGTCCAATCCCAGAACCAAGAGCCCCATCCTTGAATGGACTGCTCGTAGCGGAGCGAAAGCGCATGACCGTAAATGCTCAGCGGCAAAGTGCATAACTCGATCGCCACCACCAGCAGCGGCACGAATACCAGCCCTTGCACCCACCGGCGCCCGCTGACGTTTTCAGCGATGTCCCGGAATCGCGCGGCAATTCCAAGCTGCAGCAGCAGCCACGCCGCGGCGATGCCCACGAAGGCGTCCACGAAATAGAGCACGTAAGCGGCGCGGGAATACGCCACGGCCTTCTCGTAGCGCTCGTGCGACAGCGTGTACTGCGTAGTGGCCGGATTTTCCGCGCGGTTGTTGGAACCTGCGTCAGGTGACGGCGGCGCGTTGCCCGAAGGCGGCGATGGCGCGCCAGGCGTGCTCTGCGGCGCAGCAGCGCCAGCCACGGGAGCTGGCGTGGCCGCAAAGGCAGCGCATTGAAAAAACAGCATGGCGAAAACAAAGACAACTGCACGTGCGGCAGGCAAATACCGCATCAATAGATCCCCTCGCAATTCCTCTCGACATTCCCGCGCGCCACCACGCACCGCGAGCGCCGAGAGTATGCGTGAGCTTTGAAAATCGTGCAACCCTGCATATTTCATTAGACGACCTCAACCGCAAAGCGTTCCTCTTTTGCGCGCACGAGCAAATCGCCGCCCGCAGCTTAGTGCATCCCCAACCAACATCGACCGTGCCTGATTCGTGCCCATGCGATTCCACGCGATTGTTGTCCGCTGCGCCCCGGGAGTATCCTGAACTTGTACCCAGGCCGATCGGCAAGGTCAGGAGCAGACTTATGTGGTGCTGCGATTTGCGCTTCGTTCGTGCGATTCTTGTGGCCGTGTGCTTTTTGCCGTTGGCAGCTCCGCCCCAGGATGCACATGCTCAGGACACCCAGGCCCAGTCCGTCGCCGACGCCGCTCGCCGCGCGAAAGAAGCCAAGGACAAAGCCTCCGCGAAAACCAAAGTCATTACCGACGACGATCTCGACGCCAAAAGAGTGAAACCCGGCGATCAGGGACTCACCACTCCCACTCCGCAATTGGAAACCGGACCTCCTCCCGCCGCGGACGTTGCCGCCGCGGAAGCTGCCGACAAAGCCGCCGCAAGATCGCCTGCCGATGCTCCCGTGCAAAAGGGCGACAGCCCCGAAGTGCTGCGCCTGAAAGAGCGGCTCGCGCGCGCGGAACAAGATCTCGATTTAGCCAAGCGCGAAGCCGCTCTCTCGCAGGATAGCTTCTACTCCAATCCAGATTTCGGGCGCGACACGGCCGGCAAAGCCAAACTCGATTCTCTGCAGCAACAGATCGCCGACCAGCAAAAAAGCGTCGACGACCTCAAAGCGCAGCTCGCATCGCTCCAGCCGGCTGGCTCTTCCAAACCCGCCGCTCCGGAATCACCCCAACCCCCGCCCCCGGCCGCTCCGCCGCAAAGCTAGCCTTCGCGACGCTGTTAGCACATCTCATCTCCTATTTTTTGCCCGCGCCAACTTTTCTCCGCTCGCCGTAGAACTTTTTGCTACCCTCGTCCGTAATTCCAGGTAGCCATCGCGAGTGCTAAGTCGCGCTGCCAACTTTTATGCAACTTATCGTCGAGAATTTGAGCAAGTCCTATCGCGGAAGTGTGCAAGCTCTCCGCAATGTGCAGCTAACGCTTGCTCCGGGCGTTCTCGGGCTTCTCGGCCCCAACGGCGCCGGCAAATCCACGCTCATGCGCATCCTCGCCACCATCACGCAGCCTTCCGCGGGCCGCGTTCTCTGGAATGGCAAAGACATCACCGGCGATCCCGACTCGCTTCGCAGCGTCCTCGGCTATCTTCCGCAGGATTTCGGCGTGTACCCCAATCTCAGCGCCATTGAATTTCTCGAGTATCTCGCCGCCGTAAAGGGCGTTTCCGCTGCCGCCGCGCGCAAACGCATCGCCGAGCTTCTCGATCTGGTAAATCTTGCCGACGCCGCGCGCCGTCCCCTCGGCGGCTACTCCGGCGGCATGCGCCAGCGCGTTGGCATCGCGCAAGCTCTGCTAAACGATCCGCAACTTCTCATCGTCGACGAACCTACCGCCGGCCTCAATCCCGAAGAGCGCGTGCGCTTCCGCAATCTCCTTTCCGAACTCTCCGGCGAGCGCGTCGTCATCCTCTCGACGCACATCGTCTCCGACGTTGAAGCCGTCGCCACCAGCATCGCCATTCTCTCGAGCGGCCAGCTTCTCGCCCATGGCACTCCCGAATCCTTGCTCTCGAGCGTCGCCGGAAAAGTTTGGGAAGTGGTCTGCCCTAGTTCCGAAGTAGCTGCGCTCACGCGCACCCATCTCGTCACCAGCACCGCGCATCGTTCGGACGGCGTCCACGCCCGCATCGTCGCCAACACACCGCCGTCGCCAAGCGTGCGCCCGCTCGAACCGTCCATCGAAGACGCTTATCTCGCCACTTTAGCGTCATATCGCGGAACACAGGACCGCACCAAGGTCGCCGCCCAATGAACGCAACGAGCGGTCTTCGCCCCATAGCGGCCATCGCGCGCGCCGACTTTCTCGACCGCACGCGCCGCTACAGTTTCCTGTTGGCTCTTCTCTTTGCCGTCTTTCTCGGCTACGCCACGGCCACCGGCAAAATTTTCCTGCAGTTCGACGAGTATCGCGGCGTGTACACTTCCGGCTGGATCGGCACTCTCGTGGCTATGGTCATCACTTGTTTTCTCTCTCTGATCGGCTTCTACATCGTTAAGAATTCCGTCGACCGCGACCGTTCCACCGGGGTCGGACAAATCCTCGCGGCCACGCCTCTTTCAAAAACCTCCTACGCTTTCGGAAAATTCCTCAGCAATTTCGCGGTGCTCTCCTCGATGGTCGCCGTACTGGCCATCGCCGCGCTGGTCATGCAGTTCTGGGTCGCGGAAGATCGCAACATAGACTTGTGGGCTCTGCTCTTACCGTTTCTTCTGTTGGCGTTGCCGGCCATAGCTCTCAGCGCTGTTTCTGCCCTGCTCTTTGAAATGTTGCCGCTCCTCCGCGGCGGCCTCGGAAACATCGCCTGGTTTTTCGTCTGGATTTTCGGCCTCGCCGCTCCGTTGCTCTCCGGCCGACGTTGGCTGGACCCGATGGGACTGGTTGCCGTAATGGATTCGCTCGGCGCGCAAGCCCGGCGTTACGTCCCCGGCTATCATGGCGGCATGTCCTTCCAGATCGACATTGGCCAGCGCCTGCAAGTCGTGCAAGCCTGGCGCTGGCCGGGAATCGCGTGGAGCTTCCAGTCGATCCTTCTGCGCGTGATGTGGTTTGCCGTGGCCTGCGCGATCGTGCCGCTCGCCGCGTCGTTTTTCGATCGCTTTGACTCCGCGACGTCACCAAAGTCCAAGAATGGCTCCAGGAAGAAACTGGCCGCCCCGGCGCTGCAACCTCCGGCCGCGGCCCACGCCTCTTATCCGGCCGCGGTGGTGCATCTCACGCCGCTCGTTGCCTCCGCGCGGGCAAACGGGTTTGGCCGTCTGGTCATCGCCGAGCTTCGCCTCGCGCTTCAGGGTTATCGCTGGTGGTGGTACGCCGTCGCCTTCGGCCTTCTCGTGGCGCAGCTCGCCACTCCGCTTACCGCCTCTTATGGCCCCATTCTCGCCGCCGCTTGGCTCTGGCCGGTCTTGGTCTGGTCCGCCATGGGCGCTCGCGAATCCCGCTTCGCCACCAGCGCATTGCTGTTTTCTTCCGCGCGCATTCTTCCGCGCCAGCTTCCCGCATGCTTCCTCGCCGGATTCCTCGTCACCGCTTTCACGGGAGCCGGCGCCGCCATCCGCCTGCTGCTTGCCGGCCAAACACAAAGTTTCATTGCCTGGCTCGTCGCCGCTGCCTTTCTTCCCGCGCTCGCGCTGGCCCTCGGCGTCCTCACCGGCTCCAGCAAATTCTTCGAAGGCCTGTACGTCACCTGGTGGTATGTCGGCCCGCTGAACCACACGCCCGGCCTCGATTTCACCGGCTCTGCCAGCGGTCCTGCCACGCTTCGCTACGCGCTAATCTATCTGGTCCTCGCCGCCGCGCTGGCGTTCGTCGCCTTCACCGCGCGCGCCCGCCAACTTCGCCATGCCTGACCACTCGCCGCCTCGCCTGCTCTCTACCGTGGCTCCAGCACCAGCGGCAATCCGTTTTTCGGATTGCCGATAATCACTACCTTGGAGTTCGTGCTCGCCGCAAGTTTCTCGGTCGCTTCGATGCCTTTCCATTCCAGCAATTGCGGGCTGATCCCTTGCGCCACGATTTTTTGGAAGTCCGCGATGCCCTGCGCTTCAATCCGCTTGCGCTCCGCTTCCTGCTTTTCTTTCTGCAGGATGAAGCTCATGCGCAATGCATCCTGTTCCGCCTGTTGTTTCGCTTCGATCGATCCTTTCAACATCGCCGGCAATTGCACGTCGCGCAGCAGCACGTTTTCCACGATGACCCCTCGCGGCGCCAGTTGTGCCGTCAATTCCTCTTGAATCTGGTGCTGCACCAGCTCCCGCGCATTCGTATACAGCGCGTTCGCCGTATGCGCTGAAGTCGATGCCCGAATTGCCGCACGCAGCGTCGGCTCCACGATCTTCTCCGCGTAATTGTCGCCGATCGATTGATACACCCGCGCCGCCATGCTCTTGTCCAGCCGAAACAGCAACGAAGTGTCCAGCGCCAGGATCAACCCTTCGTTCGACGGCACGTTGGCGCTTTCCTTGATCGATTGCGTCTGCACTGAGAGTTTTTGCACCGCCTTCAAGGGATTGATCAGGTGAATCCCTTCGTTCAGCGTTTCTCCGGTTACCCGCCCGAACAGCGTAAGCACGCCCACGTTCCCGGTTGGCACCGACGTGGTGCTGCTCATCAGCAGAATCACGGCCACAATCACCAGCGCCAGCCACAAAATCTTTTTCCCTACTCCGCCAAAGTTCGGCATCCCCGGCATCGACTTTCCGAAATCAAATCCGCTTCGTGTTGGATCGCTCATCCCGCCCTCCGTCGGGCGCCCCACGGCGCCTCATTCCTTTATACGCACTTCCGTCCCGCGCTTATCTCGCGTGTCTTCGCGGGTTTCCACCCGCTCACTGTCGCTCGTCTGGTGCGCGCCGCCCCTTTTTCCACAGCTCCGCAATCTCACCCCCATATCTTGTATCCTTTCCGCTTGACACCACAGGCCGCTCGAGCCAGAATCCCGCCATCATTTGCTCGCTCTCGAGTTTTTGGGCCCGCAGGGGTGCTATCCGCCGTGCCTCCCGGCATCGTGCGCAAAGCAGCGGACCCGCTGAGGACAACTTGATGCAGTATTTGCCCGGGTTCACCGTGCAGTGCATTAATCCGTCGTGCGAAGCCCGCGGTCACTGGCTCCGCGCGGACTCTTCCGCCCCCATGATCGGCGACGACGGCCGCTGCCCCGGCTGCGGCGATTTCCTCCGCACCGTCCCCCCGCCGCTCAGCCCGCGCTTCCGCATGCGCCCCCGCGCACTCACCGCGCGCCCCCTCCGCCCCCGACCCCGCTGAACCAGCGCCAATTTGAGGCAGCGGCCCTTCAGACTTTGGATTCACGCTACCGAAGGGTGGCCGTCTATAGGACTAGTCACGCTTCCTCAGACCGGGTACTATTCGGTTGCTCTCGACCCCGACATTTCAAAGTACGACGCTTATCCTAGGCAATGAGTGAAACTCTATCCATAGTGAATCCGAAGCGAAGGCTTAGCATACCAACGGATCGTGATGCGTGGTTTCCTTACTATGCCGGGTTTTCCAGTGAGTTTGCGCGCAAAATCGTTCAGAGTTCCGCGTTAACATCAGGGGCGCTAGTATTGGATCCTTGGAATGGCAGCGGAACCACGACGACTGCCGCGTCGATCTACGGATACCGATCGGCTGGCTTCGACCTCAATCCGGCGATGGCCGTGGCGGCCAAGGCACGGCTACTTCCGAGGACGGAACTGCCCAGCATTGAGCCTTTGCTCGCGGATATCGAAAAAAAAGCTTCAGCTCGCAGACGGTTCTACGATGATGACGACCCACTCCTTACATGGTTCATGCCGGGCGCTGCCGCGAAGATACGCTCCATCGACCGTGCCATTCATACGCTTTTGGTTTCAAGGGATTCAGCGGATTCCAGTGTCGATATGGCATCGAGATTGTCGGCCATTGCGGCTTTTTATTTTGTAGGCCTATTTCGTACGGTACGATCCCTGCTCGGCAGATTTACACGTTCAAACCCAACCTGGATTACCCGACCCCTAAGTCCTCACAGCCGCCTTAGGCCGGAGCCATCGGACCTTATTTCATTATTTCGCCAACACATCCGGAGTATGTCAGGAAGCATCGAGTGCGAACCCCCTGAATGGGACTTCTCGAACAGTTGTTCCACGATTTCAGTAGCGTCGTCGGATTGTCTTCCGGTTGCGGACGATTCCGTTGACCTCGTTCTTTCGTCACCTCCGTACTGCACAAGGATTGACTATGGTGTTGCCACTTCCCCCGAACTAGCGGTATTGGGATTTCGTCTTGCTAAACAATTACCGGAACTGCGGAAGCGACTAATTGGGACGCCGACGATTCAGGACGTGGTTCCTGCCGCCGAGCCCAATTGGGGGCCGACCTGCAACGCACTCCTTAAGCGGCTGGGGGATCATCCTTCAAAGGCAGCTAGAAGCTATTATTACAAAACGTTTGTGCAATACTTTTTCGGTATCTCCAGGTCACTTTCCGAATTGTCGCGCTGCACAAGAGCAGGTGCCTTTTGTGTACTCGTAGTTCAAGACTCTTATTTTAAAGATCTTCGCGTTGACCTGGCTACGATCTTTAGCGAGATCGCATGTGGACTTGGTTTTGGCCTTTCGCAGCAGGTGGACTTTCCAATCTCTCGTACGTTTGCGAGCATTAATACGCGGTCTCGTAATTATCGAATAGATACTTCGGCCATCGAGTCTGTATTATGCTTCAGGAAGAACTGAGGAGGATCTAAGATGGCGGATGCTCCAGACGAGCAGGTCGTTCAATTACTCAACGCAATCGATAGTAAGCTCGCGAAGGTTCACACACAGAGCCTCGATCTGTCGTTCAACGAGCTTCTCGATATGCGACGCGCGGGTGAATTGGACATTAACCCAGATTACCAGAGGCTGTTTCAGTGGTCAGAGGGGGCTCGATCACGATTTATCGAGTCTTTGCTATTGGAGATGCCCGTCCCTCCAATCTACGTTATCGAGCAGGATGAAGGCCGGTATTTGCTGATCGATGGTCTGCAAAGAATATCGTCGTACCTCCACTTACGCGGCCAACTTGAAGCGTTGCACCTCGATCCGCCCGTTCACGATGGCGAGAAGCTTGTGTTAACTGATTGCGACATCGTCGATGAGTTGAACGGCAAGACCTTTGATGACCTCGGTACCGCCCTGCAGATACGCCTTAAGCGAGCGTTCGTCCGAGTCGAGGTTGTCCGCAAGGGAAGCGATCCTCGCTTTAAGTACCATATGTTTAAGCGGCTCAACACTGGGGGACAGCTGCTTACCCCTCAGCAAATCAGGAATTGTACGATCAGACTTCTGGACCCCGCTTTTAACGATTTTATCGTAGAGCTGAGCCACACTGAATCGTTTACCCGCACAACCGACGCTATGTCTCTAGACGCCAGCTTGGGCGCTTTCGACCAAGAATTGGTGCTACGGTTTTTTGCAATGAAGAACTATCGTCAGGCGTTCAAGCACGATGTGGGCGATTTTCTTACGGAATATATGGAGAGGGTTTCCGACCAAGAGAATCGGCTTCCGTTTGACTTCGTAGCGGAACGAGCAATCTTTGAGCGTACGTTCTCAGTGTTAGATCGTGCGCTGTTGGATCGGGCGTTTGCCTATGCCAACAAAGCAAGGGATCAGCTTACTCGTGGATTTAGCGTTTACCATTACGAAGCGATTACGCTTGGAGTCCAATCGCGTCTTGCCGCGCTCGATCCCGCAGATGACGATCTCATGCGCACCCTTCGCGAGGTTTTGAGGGATATCAAGCTTGATCCGGCTTTCATAAAGCTGACCACTGGTGGCGGAAAGAACTCTCCAGGTCAGCTAAAAGAGCGAATTGCTTTTGTTCAAGCGAAGGTGGAAGCGCGGCTATGAATTTCGCTCAACTCTATGCTGAGCTCGAAGCAGATAGAGCGTGGCGCGAGGAAGAAGTAAGGACATTCCAGAACCGTGGGGCAAAACTCGACAACGAAAACGATCGGCGGCGCTACCGTAGGGCGCTAGTTCTGCTGCTTTATGCGCACTATGAAGGCTTTTGTAAGTTTGCCCTTACGCTCTATGCCTCCGCCGTAAACCGTTCGGGTATCTCATGTGGAAAAGCAAGTTATGCCATTGCAGCTGCCTCACTCGCGGACTTATTTCGTGACCTTAGAAATCCGGAGAAGAAATCGAGCATATTTCGACGAGTGTTGCCGGAGGACGCTAAGCTACATCGATTCGCTCGAGAGCATGAGTTCATTGAACTTGCTGCCGAGTTGGAGAAACGGCCAGTCAATATACCTGATGATGCCGTCGATACGGAATCCAACCTGACGCCTGTCGTGCTCAGGAAGAATCTCTATCGTCTTGGGTTGCCACACGACAAGTTCGACAGTCACAAGAGTGAGATCAATAAGCTGCTGGGTGTCCGTAATGGAATAAGTCATGGCTCTTTGAAAGATGGCGTCGAAGAAAAATTGTATAGGGAACTAAGGTCTGCAACGTACTCCATCATGTCTGGCCTTAGCACCGACCTTATGAAGGCCCTCCACGACTCGGCTTATCGGCGAGCGTAAGAGCGACACCCCTCAGCGAGGCAAGGCCGGCCTCCGCCCGCGATGGTCCGATGACCTCGCGCAACGCTTCCTCGACGGCGCTCTCTTCCCCTTCACGCGCATGCAACCGCACAAACACGAATTGCTTCACCGCTTGCCCCACGGGCCCTCCTCGCCACACGGTACTGGTAAGAACTCTTACGACACACTGCCTCCAGCCTGTCCTTGACAATATGGTAATTTCATGCTAATATAGCCTTTGATACTCGCACCAGGCGGAGGACTGGAACAGCGTCCATGCCGCCCCTCACCCACCAAATCCTATCCCCGGCCAAGCCTTCCTCCAGACGTCTCTTCGCGCTCTTGCGTCACTGTTGCTTGCCCCGATCTACGAGGGGTGCGCTTTTTTGCACCAGAGCGCAAAAGAGCGAACGCCATCTTCTTTTTTTTCAATTATTTGCGCGCTCTTTGCAAAAACACGGGGGGTGGGGGGCCTTACAGCGTCCCTCCCATTTTGGAACTCGCACCAAAGCTGCGCCCTTACTTCGCTCAGACCTCGTTCCCTTAGGACACGGCGACTGGCGCCGGCTGGCGACCGGGGGATTCAGTATGGCCGAGGTTAGGCAGGAACGCGGTGAGGATGCCGATGGCGGGGAGGAACGCGCAAAGGTGATAGACGAAGTCGATACCATTCCGGTCGGCCAGCTTGCCCAGGAGGGCTGCTCCGACTCCCCCCAGACCGAAAGCGAACCCGAAAAAGAGCCCGGAGACCACGCCGACTCTTCCGGGAATCAGATCCTGGGCGTAGACCAGAATCGCGGCGAACGCCGAAGCCAGAATCAGGCCGATGATGACGCTGAGAATGGTGGTCCAGAACAGATTGACGTACGGCAAGAGCAAGCTGAACGGCAAAACGCCCAGAATCGAGACCCAGATTACGTAGCGGCGGCCGATGCGGTCGCCCACCGGCCCGCCGATGATGGTTCCGGCAGCCACGGCTCCGAGAAAAATGAAGAGATGAATCTGTGCGTTTTGCGTGGAGATATGGAATTTGTTGATCAAATAAAAGATGTAGTAGCTGATCAGGCTGGCCAGATAGAAGTATTTCGAGAACATGAGCGCGATGAGGATCGACAAATAGAGGCCCACTTTTCGCGGCGGCAAAGGCGCATGCGCTGGAGCATTTAGTGCGGCTCCTGACGGCGCGTTGGCGGCAGCCAGCTTGGGCTTGCCGAGTCCATTGTGCTTGGCCCAGGTGCCGATATTCGCGAGCAGCACGATGCCCAGCAGCGCCACGAAGGAAAACCACGCGATGCTGGCTTGTCCTTTGGTGAGCACAAAGGCGGCGAGCAGCGGGCCCAGCGCCGTACCGGCATTGCCGCCCACCTGGAACAGCGATTGCGCGGTGCCGTGCCGTCCGCCGGAAGCCATGCGCGCGATACGCGAAGACTCCGGATGAAACACCGAGGAGCCCATGCCCACCAGCGCCGCCGCGACCAGCACCGCGCCAAATTTCGGCGCCATCGACAGCGCCAGCAGCCCGACCAGCGTGAAGCCCATGCCTACGGCGAGGGAATACGGCAGAGGCCGGCGGTCGGTGTACAGCCCGACCAGCGGCTGGAGCAGCGAAGCGGTCAGCTGCAGCGTAAGCGCGATGAGGCCGATTTGGCCGAAACTGAGATGGAACGAGGCTTTCAGCAGCGGATAGATGGCAGGGATGAGCGATTGCACCGTGTCGTTTAAGAGGTGGCAGAAGCTGATCGCCAGGAGGATTTTGAAGACGGCGGAACCGCCTCTGGTGGCGCGGGAATCGGCCTGGAGGGCGTTCAGGTTGGTGGCGTCAGACATGTAGTTCAGATTCGCTCGCTGCCTGTGCAGGACTACTTTACCTGAAGTTGCTTGCGAACGTAGAGGCTCGGCAGGGGCGGTGGCCGGCTCGGAAACAATAGAGCGGAAATAACAAAAGACGCACTTGACAGATGGCGAAGATAAGGCGAAGATGCGCATCTCTGGAGATGCGCTGCTTGGCACTGCGGCGGGCGGAGGTGAGCGAAGATGGCTACAGCACCGACGATAGATACAATGACGGATATGAGCGCGACGGGCGGACCAGCGGCGGGCGAGGATCGCTTTCATGAAGCGCTGCGGCGCTATTGGGGATACGAGACGTTTCGTCCGCGGCAGGAAGAGATTGTGCGCAGCATTGCCGGAGGGCGCGATGCATGCGTAGTGATGCCCACCGGCGGAGGCAAGTCGCTGTGCTACCAATTGCCGGCGGCGCTGACGCCGGGACGCACGGCAGTGGTGATTTCGCCGCTGATCGCGCTGATGCAGGACCAGGTGGCGCACCTGACGCAGATGGGCATTCCCGCGGTGTTTCTGAACAGCGCGACGGCCGAAGGCGACCGTAGCGATGTGAAGCGACGCGCGGCGGCGGGCGAGTACCGGCTGCTGTATCTTTCGCCGGAGCGCGTGGTGCTGGACGGGACGGCGGAGTGGCTGAAGCGCGTGCCGGTATCTTTCTTCGCGATCGACGAGGCACACTGCATTTCCGAATGGGGCCACGACTTCCGGCCGGAGTACCGGCAACTCAGCCGGCTGCGCGAAATGTTCCCGGATTCGCCGATTGCGGCGTTCACCGCCAGCGCCACGCAGCACGTCCGGCACGACATCATCAAGCAACTGCGCTTGCGCGATCCCTTCAAGCACATCGCCAGCTTCCGCCGCCCGAATTTGCGCTACGTGATCCGGCAATGCGATTTGCGGACGCAGGAAGAATTAATGTTGCGAGCGGTGCGGCAATTGCGCGAAGGCAGCGTGATCGTCTACGCGCCGACGATTGCGCGCGTGGGCGAACTGGTGGACCTGCTGGAAGAGAATGGAATCGCGGCGGTCGGCTATCACGGGCAAATGGACGCGAAGCCGCGGCGCGAGAATCAGGAAAAGTGGATGGCCGACGAAGTGCGCGTGATCGTCGGAACCACCGCCTTCGGGCTGGGCATCAACAAAGCCGCAGTGCGCGCGGTCGTGCATCTTTCGCTTCCGAAATCGATCGAGCAGTTTTACCAGGAAAGCGGACGAGCCGGGCGCGACGGATTGCCGGCGGATTGTTTGCTGTTCTGGCAGAAAAAGGATTCCGGGTTGCATGCGTATTTCATCGGGCAGATTGGCGATGCTGCGGAAAAAGAACGAGCGTGGCAGCGATATCACGAAGTACGCGACTTCGTGGATTCCAGCGAGTGCCGGCAACTGCAGGTCTGCCGCCACTTCGGCGAATCACCGAAGTGGGAAAAATGCGGAGAATGCGATGCTTGCGTGGCACCGCCAGCGTGGCTGACGGTGCCGACCCGCCAAGGCGGTAAAAAACGGCAGAAATCGCGATCGGTCGCGGTTCCGAGCGGGCCGAGCGTGGCGGCGTTTGTGCAAGAGCGCTTCGCGAGCGGCGAAGACGCGGGGTTGATTGAATATTTGCGCGAGTGGCGGCGCAACCTTGCGCGGGATAAAGGGATTGCAGCGTTTATCGTGATGCACGATACGACGCTGGAGAACCTGGCGCGGGCGAAACCGGCGAACCTGGAGGCGCTGCTGCACGTTTCCGGAATGGGCGAGAAGAAGGTGGAAGTCTACGGCGCGGAGATTCTCGCGGCGTTGCGCCGGTTCAACGAAGGCGAGCGCGCGTCGAGCGAATGGCATGCCAAGGCCTCGCGCCCTGGCGAGGAAACTCTGGAATTGCTCGAGAAGGGCCACACGTTTGAAGAAATCGCGCAGATTCGCGGACGCAAAGTGCAAACCGTGGTAGCGATGGTCGCGGGGATGATTGAGAGCGGGGAAGCGAAGTTCCGCGAAGAATGGTTTGCGCCGGCAAAATACGCCACGATCGCCGATGCCTGCTCGCGTCTTGGCCTCGATCTCCTGAAGCCGGTCAAGGAAGCGCTGCCGGACGAGATTTCCTACGACGAAATCCGTCTGGTGATGGCGCATTTGCGAGCGCAGCGGAACCAGAAATAGGCGCTGCCAAGCTCCCTTGCCCGCATCGACCCGCCAGCGTGCGCCTCTGAGCTGTCGTTCGGCGAAAGCGACCGCAAGTGGGGTAGAATCCGGCGCAATGTTGCGCGCAAATCGCTGCGTTGAAAACGTGCAGGGCTGAGTGGCGTTGAGCGAAGCTCCTGCCACTTCGAGCAAGCCGGGCCGCGCCGTGGCGCGCAAGGCGGGATTGCTTTCGTTCGTGTTCGTGATGTATGCGTACACCACGGCGGGACCGTTTGGCCTGGAAGATCAGGTGACCACCAGCGGGCCGGGGCTGACGCTGCTGTATCACTTGCTGATTCCATTTTTTTGGTGCATTCCGGTGTCGCTCGTTGCGGCGGAGCTGACCACGGCGATTCCGGTCGAGGGCGGGTTCTACCGCTGGGTGCGCGCGGGCTTCGGAGACTTCTGGGGATTCCTTGCCGGGTGGTGGAACTGGTGCGCGTCGTTTGTGCTAGGCGGCGTGTACGCGGTGCTTTTCAGCGATTACCTGCTGTTCTTTTTCCCGACGTGGACGGGCTGGAAGCATTTCGCGGTGTCGCTGGCGCTGATCGCGCTGATCGGGTGGGTGAACCTGCGCGGAATTCAGATGGTCGGCGCGGTGGCGACGGCGCTGGAGATTTTCATTCTGCTGCCGATTGCGGTGATGTGCGCGATGGCAGCGATGCAATGGCACCACAATCCGTTTGTGCCGCTGATACCGCCGCATGTGCCGAAGTTCCAGGTGCTGGGCGTGGGGCTAGCGCTGGGAATTTGGCTGTATTCGGGATACGAGCAGATGTCCAGCGTGGCGGAAGAAGTGGAGAATCCGCAGCGCAGTTATCCGCGAGCGCTGGCCCTGGTGGTACCGCTCTCCATGGCGACGTATTTTCTGCCGACGCTGTTCGCGTTGGCCGCGCTAGGCAATTGGCAGGACTGGACGACCGGCTATTTTTCGGAAGCGGCGCGGCTGATCGGCGGAAGCTGGCTGGGTTTCTGGATGGGGCTCGCGGCGGGCGTGACGAATATTTCCATCCTGAATGCCACGGTGCTGACCGGCACGCGCATGCCGTCGACGATGGCGGAGGACGGCTATTTGTCGCCGGTACTGACGAAGAAGCATGCGCGGTTCGGCACGCCCTGGGCGGCGATTGCGGTTTCGTGCGCGATTTACGCGGCGCTGGCGCTGATGAACCTCGCGCAACTGATCAAGGTGTACGCATGGCTGCGCATCGCCGTCACGATTCTGACGGTGCTGGCAGCGTGGAAGCTGCGGCAAAAAAAGCCGGAGCTGGCGCGGCCGTTTCGCATCCCATGGGGACGCGCAGGGCTAGCCTATGTGGTGATCGCGCCGCTGGCGATGAGCGTTGTGGCGATGCTCGGGAGCGATCGCTTTTCGCTAAAGTGGGGTCCAAGTGCGCTGGCGCTGGGTCCGCTTGCGTATTTCGCATTTGGGCGCAGAAAAACCTCCGGGGCCACGAAACAGGAACAAATCTAGGTGAGCCAGTCTAGGATTTTGTAATACGCGCCGGCAAAAGGCAGCGCCCAGGTATTGCCGCTGCGCAAACCGATCGGCGGCGTGGGAAACGGAATATTGGCGAAAGGAATGTCCGGCTTATCGCCGCAAATCATGGCGGCGAGTTTTGCGCCCATCCAGGTAGCGGCGGCAACGCCGTGGCCGGCGTAGCCGAGCGCGAAGTGCGCGCCGTCGCTGGTTCCGGCATGCGGCATCACATCGAATGCAAAATCGAGCGTGCCACCCCAGACGTATTCCACTTTTGCATCGCGGAGCTGCGGGTAGACGGTGATCATGCCGCGGCGCAGAATCTCGGCGCTTTGGCGCACGGTGCTCTCCGTTTCCGGAAAGAACGCGGCGCGGCCGCCGAAGAGCATACGATTGTCCGGGGTCAGGCGGTAGTAATAGAGAAAGTGCTTGGAGTCATAGATCATGCGGTTGCGCGGGCTGAGTTCTTGAGCAAGCGCTTGGGGCAAAACTTCGGTAGCGATGATATAGGAGCCGATGGGAATGATTTTACGGCGCAGCGCCGGAGCGACATCGGAGGTATAAGCTCCAGTCGCGAGCAGAACTTCGCGAGCCGTCAGCGCGCCGTGCGAGGCGCAGACCATGAATTTTCGCGAGCCATTGGTTGTCTGCGGAAGGATGGCGGTCACTTCGGTGCGATCGCGCAAGCACGCTCCGGCGCGCTGCGCGGCGCGAGCGAGCCCGGCAACGTAGCGGGCGGGATTCACGCCGGCGCTGGTTTCGTCGACCATACCGCCGAAATAAATGTCCGAGCCAATTTCCTGGCGCAACTCGCTTTTGGAGACGATGCGCAGGTCGTGGCCAAACTCGCGCTGGATGCGCGCGGCAGAAGCGGCGTAGTCCTTGAAGTGGGAGTGCTTGCACGCAACTTCGAGATGCCCGCAGCGGGAGAAATCGCAGTCGATGTTTTCGTCGCGAACGATTTGCTCGACGAGGTCGATGGATTTTAGTGACGCGGCATACATGCGGCGAACGACGTCGAGTCCGTAGCGTTTGATCAACGTGGGAACCGGCAGCTTGAGGCCGGTCAAAACCATGCCGCCATTACGTGAGCTGGCGCCCCAACCGATGGTGCGCGCCTCGAGGACGACAACGTGCAAGCCGCGCTTGGCGAGCGCGAGAGCCGCGGACAATCCGGTAAAGCCGGCGCCGACAATCGCAACGTCTACGGCGTCCGGCAGTGCGCGATGGGGATCGCAGGCCGGGAGCTCGGTTGTGGTGAGCCAGTAGTTTTTTTCCTGGAGTGCAGTCATGTGCGGTGCCGAGTGCGCCGAATTCTAGCATTGCGCACAGCTCCGGCGTAGACGCAGATGCGAATTGCGGGCGAAGGGCGACGGCGGCCCACCGCATGGGGACGTGTGTGCGATTCGTGAGCAAAAAAACAAGCGGCAGAGTTGGCCCCAACTCTGCCGCCTGTTTGTTGGACTGCTTTGGTTGGAAAAGCTGCTGCGACTACTCGATGCTGCCGTCTTCTTCCGCGGGTACGGGAGTGAGCGTGCCGAAAAGGCCGTCCTGCTCGCCGTTGAGGCCCGCAGTGAAAAAGAGCGTGTCCGAGGAGCCGGCAGTGCCGTTGTTGCCGAAGGTCAGCGACCAGATGCCGTCGATGAAGACCAGCGAGTTGTCCGGATTCTGAACGAAGCCTTCGAACTTGTGGGTGAAGCCGTTGAAGGAGGCGATCCAGCCGCTGCGGAAATTGCCGACCAGGATGGAATTGCTGAACTTGCCGAAGTCGCGAGGGGTCCAAACCACGCCCCAGGGCGCGTTCAACCAAGGTCCGTGTTGCAGGTGGCCGATATGCTTGCCGGCCGGGGTGAAGATTTCGACGAAGCCGAAGCCGTCGCCGCCCACGGGATCGTGGCGAAGAGCATCTTGCTTGGCGTAGGTGACAAAGAGGCTGCCGCCGATGTTCTGGATATTGAAAGGAGCGAAACCGCGCGGAACGCCGCCGCGGTCGTCGCCGTCGTGGCGGTCGGAATCGCCTTCGCTGTCCGGATCGAAAGCATCTTCGCCGAGGTTCACGGGCTTGAAGTTGGAGTCGTAGACTTCGACGCGCGCGGTGCGGAAATTCGCGACGTACAGGAATTTCTTTCCGTTGATGTCCGCAGAGGTAGCGCCCTTATAAACGGCGCCCTTCGTGGAACCGCCATCGGAATTGTCGACTTCCAAAACGGGGTTGATCGAGGGAGGCTTGGCGCCGGCTGCGACGTTGGCGCCAGGATTCCAGCCGGAAATGGTGCCGTCTTCGGTGGCGAAGATGAAGAGGGCCTGCTTGCCGGCCGGTGTTCCCTTATCGAGAATGAAATCGGTGGGGCTGCCGTTGAAAACCACTCCGGTGGGAGCGGATTGCGTGCCCGGCTTAGCAAAGCCCGGCGGAGGAACGATCACGAAGTTGTCGAAGACGCTGCCAGCCGGGTCGGGGAAGATGTTGATGGGATTTCCGTTCCCATCGTAGAGGCTGGAGGTGCCGGAATTGTTGTTGCCGATCCACCAGGGGCTACCCGCGGAGCGCGTCATGCCCCAGGGGTTCTTGAGGTTGGGATCCAGAGTGACTTTGCTCTTGTCAGGGTTGTCGGGCATGACGAGGTTGGAGACCAGGTTCTTTTGGTTGTAGTGCTGAGCGAAAGATACAGAAGGGCCTACGGCGAGTGCTACTACGGCCACGGAGAGCAACTTTGTGGCTTTGAAGCAACGATGCATAAGTCTTTCCTCCAAATCGGATTTCCGCACGAAACACGTCCCAGGTGGCCGCGAAGAAAGAATTGTTCCGGCTGGACTGGGTAGCGGGAGCAAGTAAGGTTCCGCGGCTGCATGGGAACCGGATATTGGAACCTATCTAAGAACGAGGAACTTGGAAGTTGATACGGCGCTGATGTAGCGACGCAGTTCTCGAAATCTGTAGAAGAGTCCCACAAGGTATACCGGAGATTGGATGCAGTTATTCCTGAGCGGTTATTACGGGATAGTGAATTTTAAGCGCGGCGGAGGATCAGAAGGGTAATTTCTGGCGGGACGCCGAGGCGCACCGGTGCGCCGACAGTGCCGAGGCCGCGATTGACGTAAAGGACGGCGTTACCTCGGGTGGCGTCGAAATTCGCAGGGCGCGGATCGACGCGCTTGGGCGAGTCTTGCCAGGCGCGATCGTCCAGCGCGGGGGCGAAGAGCGGGCGGTGGAATTCGCCGGCGATATAGTCGGTGATGAAGCGCGCGGGGCTCAAACGATGGTCGAGAATCTCGACCTGGACCTGGCCCCCGTGGGTGTGACCGGCGAGAGAAAGCTCGATGCCAAGTTCCGCGGCGCGATTGAAGGAGTTCGGATTGTGCGAGAGCAGAATATTGGGCATTTCGCGGCGGACCAGCGAACCGATGCCGCTGAGCATCTGGACGCGGCGGCCGCTGGGAGTGCGTTCGCGCTGGTAATCCACGCCGAGAAGATTGAACGGCGCGCCGCGGAAAGTGAGTTGAGCGTTTTCGCTGCGCAGCAGTTTCATGCCTGCTTGCTCGAAGAGAATTTCGGCGGTGCCTTCGGCTTTGGCGTAAATCTCATGGTTGCCGTTGCAGCCCCATACGCCGAGAGGCGCATATAGGCGGCGCAATTCGTCGATGCAGTCGGCGATGGGGTCGCCGGCGCCAGTGATGAAATCGCCGGTGACCACGGCGAGGTCGGCGCCGAGATCGTTGGCCATGTCCACGGCACGGCGAACCTGCGAGCGGGGCATGTAGCCGCTCAGGTGAATGTCGCTGAGCTGGGCGATTTTCATGCCGTCGAGCGCGGGCGGCAAATTGGGGATGGGAATTTCGACGCGGCGGACCTGATAGTTCAGGCGCTCGGCGGCGAAGCCGTACATGGCGCCCAGAAACGGTGCGGCGCCCGCGGCGATGGACGCGGTGCGGAAAAAATAGCGGCGGGAAGGATCGGCAAGGGTTTCCACTGTTGAGTAGTCTGCGGTGTGGTGCTGGGCGGAGTCTCCGGCGGCGCGGGCTTTGCCCTGATTTGCGCGATGGAGCCAATGCCAAAGGCGTTCGATGGCCCGCACGGATTTAACCGCCAGGTAGGCAAACAGGGCGCTGGAAAACCAGAGTCCGGCGAGAATGGTGATCATGTTGCCGCGGGGAATGATATGGCCATGGCCCATGCGGAAACCGTCGGCGGTGGCGAGAATGACGAGGAGCAACGCGGCGATGCAAATCAGCCGGACGGCAACGCGAAGCGTGCGGGAGCCCCAATTGGCGGTAACGCGCCAGGTGGTGATGTACCAAAAGCGCTGGGAAAGAAAGAGCAGGATAAAAATGCTCGCGGCGATGGCGATGCGCAGAAGAAAGAATCCCCAGTTCACGGGTTGGGCAGGGCCTCCAGCCCTAAGCTTTGAGTTTAGCATGCGGGTTGCGGGCGCGTCTGGTTTGCTTGGCTCGCTGTTCGCAGAGAGAATGCTGCAATCTAGGGCTGTTCGGACGTAACATGTGGCGGCTTAGGAGGAGTTTGGCGAAGCTGGTAGAAACGCCCGAGGGCGAGGCGCGTCTGAGGATGAGAGAGCGCTCCGTTCTTGGGCGGAGCGAAACGGAGGATAGAAAACATGAGCAATTGGAGCAAATTGGCGGGTTTGGCGTTGGGACTGGGGCTAGCATTGGTGCCCGTGACGGCGCAGGAAGCGGCCAAGAAGGCGCCGCCGAAACCGGCGGCGGGCCCCGCGGCGGCGGTGCTGGAGCAGTGGAATGACATCGGCAGGAAGCTGATTGCGATCGCAGAAGACCTGCCGGAAGACAAGTACGATTACAAACCGAATCCGGATTCGCGGACCTTCCGGGCGCTGCTGCTGCACGTTTCGGCGTCCATGTACTACTTCACGGACCCGGCGCAGAACAAGAAGCCGCGCTTTGCGGACGATCCGAAGCCCGCGGACTTGAAGATAAACAACAAAGCGGACCTGGTGGCCTTCGTAAAGCAGTGCGTGAAGGACGGGGCGGACGTGATCCAGGCGAAGGGCGACAAAGGAATGAGCGAGGCGGTGAACGCCGGCGGACCACGGCTCAACCGGGTGGACGAGCTGGCGTACGGATTGGCCGAGCATTCGGGGGAGCACTACGGCAACCTGGTGGTGTATTACCGGATCAATGGAATGGTGCCGCCGGAGTCGCGGCCGAAGAAATAAAGAAGGAAAGGACGTAGAAGGAGATAAAGAGCGGGCGCACCTTGTTGGTGGGCCCGTTTTTGTTGTGCCAACTTAGAGAGCGGGCAGATCCGCCTCACGTCGTCCCCGGTCGTTCCATGCATTGCCGCTGCTGCGCCCCGGTGCGATAATCTCATCTTCACAGTGCGTGTGCCTTGCGGCGTAGGCGGGCTGTTGTCCGCCAGCCGCCGCTGGCTTGTCTCGTGCTTAGTGGGGGCGCTCGCCACTGTCGGTCGCGGTACTGGGGGATCTTATGGCCATGCGTGATAGCTGGATCGAGAAGCGGGAAGCCGGGCAAGCTGGGGCTAACGGCAACCGGAATATGTCGCAGATGCACCTCGCGCGGCTGGGCGTCATCACCGAGGAGATGGAGTACGTCGCCAGGCGCGAGAAGCTGGAGCCGGAGCTGGTGCGCAGCGAAATAGCGCGCGGGCGGGCCATCATTCCCGCGAACATTCATCACCGTAATCTGGAGCCGATGGGCATCGGCATAGCGTTCAACTGCAAAATCAACGCGAACATCGGCAACTCCGCTACGACCTCGAATATCGCGGAAGAGCTCAAGAAGCTGCATCATTCCGTGCATTACGGCGCGGACACGGTCATGGACCTCTCGACTGGCGGCGATATTCCGACCATTCGCAAAGCCATCATCAATGCTTCGCCGGTTCCCATCGGCACGGTGCCGGTGTACGAAGCGATTTCGCGAGTGCGGCGTCCGGAAGATCTCACCTTTGAGTTGATGCTGGAAGTGATCGAAGAGCAAGCCGAGCAGGGCGTGGACTATATGACCATTCATGCCGGCGTGCTGCGCGAGCATGTTCCGTTCGTGCGCAAGCGCATCACCGGAATCGTGTCACGCGGCGGTTCCTTGATGGCGCACTGGATGGAGCATCACAAGAAGCAGAATTTTCTTTACGAACGCTTCGACGACATCTGCAAAGTTTTCACGAAGCACGATGTGAGTTTTTCGCTCGGGGACGGTCTGCGTCCAGGCTGCATTGCCGATGCCAGCGACGAAGCGCAGTTTGCGGAGCTGAAAGTTCTCGGTGAACTCACCAAGAAGGCCTGGGAACATGACGTTCAGGTGATGATCGAAGGCCCCGGGCACGTGCCCCTGGACAAAATTAAGGAGCAGGTCGACAAGGAAATGGAATGGTGCCACGAAGCGCCGTTCTACACGCTCGGGCCTCTGGTGACGGACATAGCGCCAGGCTACGACCACATCACCAGCGCGATCGGCGCGGCGATGATTGGCTGGCATGGGGCTTCGATGCTGTGCTACGTCACGCCGAAGGAGCATCTCGGTCTGCCGAACGCGGAAGACGTCAAGCAAGGCGTGATCGCCTACAAAATCGCGGCGCACGCCGCCGACGTGGCGCGCCACCGCCCCGGCGCGCGCGATCGCGACGACGCGCTCAGCTACGCGCGCTTCCTCTTCGACTGGAACAAGCAGTTCGAGCTTTCGCTGGATCCGGAAACGGCGCGCGCCATGCACGACGAATCGCTGCCCGACGATTTCTACAAAGAAGCGAAGTTCTGCTCCATGTGCGGTCCGAAATTCTGCTCCATGAATATCACGCAGCTCGCCGAAGCCGAATCCGGCAAAGACCAAGCCGAGCGGAAGCAGAAATTTGCGGAGCTGCTGGTGAAGGTGCAGGGGGCTGGGGCATAAGCGGCGGCCAATAGCGGTAGCCGGCAGGCTGCAGAGAGTTACGCCTTCGCGTTCCGATTGCAGCTTTGCTGGGGTTACGGCGGCACAGACTGAAGTCTGTGCTACTGCTGCTCGGGGAAGTGGATTTTTTCCAGGATGGCGAGGTAGCGCGGGTCGTTGCGCACCAGCGAGAAGCAGCAGTCGCGGTGCCACCTGATGCCGAAGATGCATACGTCGCGCTCTTCGTAGGCCTTTTCCAGCCAGACCAGAGTCTGCTCTTTGTTTCCGAGCTTGGCATGGGCGACGGCGAAGGCATACGGCGAGATGTAGCGCCGCTTGCTCATCTCGCTGAGATACGCGAGATGCTCGGTCAGCGCCTGCTGCCGGGCGGCTTCGTAGCCGGACCGTGCGTAGGTGTTCTTGATTTTAACGGCGGCATCGCGCTGCCCCAGTAACCACAGCACCGTGCCCCATTCGCCGATGGCATCGTCGTATCTTTTTTCGTTGTGGTAGAGCTCGACGAGCTGCTCGTGTGTCTCCGCAAGTGCGGGATCCAGTTGTAGCGCCGCCTTGAACTGCTTCTCCGCCTCCTCGAGGCGGCCTGCCCGCATCAGCATCACGCCGTACTGATCCAGGTAGCCCGGAACGAGAGGATCCAACTCCACGGCGCGCCGCGATTCCGCCAGCGCCTGATCGATTTTGCCTTCCGCGGATAGAAGCACTCCGCGCCACTGGTGCGCGAAGGGATCGTTGGCGTTGAGCTCGAGGGCTTTCTCGATCTCCTGCTGTGCGCCTTGCCAGTTGTAGTTGATCGTGAGCTCGGCGTCGGCCAGGTACGCGTGGGCTTCCGGTATTTCCGGGTAGATAGCGATGGCGCGTAGCGCTGCTTCCCGTGCTTTGGCGTAAGCGTCCCTGGGGCGAAGGAGGCCGAGGTTGGCGCCGCGCTCATAGGTGTAAGCCAGGCCGGAATAGGGAACGGCACACTTGGGATCGTCCTTGGTGGCTTGCTGGAAGGCGGCGAGGATTTGCGCAAGCCCTTCTTCGGTGTGGATGTTGGAGCCGGCCAGGCTTCGCAGGTGGGCGTCGTAGGCATCGGCCTCCATAACGTGGCGGGGAACGGCAGGATTGCCGATGGCCGCGTTCACACTGCTGGCGATTTCGGCGCCGACCTTGCTTTCGATGGAAAGAGTCTCGCCGATCTCGGAATTGAAGTCTTTTGTCCAGTGCGGAGTCTGGTCGCTGGCGCGCACTAGTTGCGCGACGATACGTATCTGGTTGCCTTCGCGCCTTACGCTGCCTTCGACAAGATAGTCGGCATGCAGTTCGCGAGCGATTTCGGCGATGCTCTTCGTGGTGTGTTTGTACTTCATCGCCGAGGTACGAGCGATGACGCCAAATTGCTCCGGACTGATTCTGGCGACTTGCGCGATGGCTTCTTCGGTGAGGCCGTCGCTGAAGTAATCCTGCGAAGCATCACCACTGAGGTTCTGGAATGGCAGGACCGCCACCATGGCGCGCTTTGGCCGCATGCCGGCTCCAGCCAGGATGCCATGCATGTTGAGGTAGCCGACGAGCGCGAACAGGACCGCGAGGACGCCGGCGGTGATCGAAAATATGCGGATCGAGAACCCTCCCAGGCGAAGGCCACCGCTGTTGGATTCTTCCGCTAATGGCGCTTCCGTTGTCAGAGCGTCTACCGGGGCCGGGGTGACAGGCGCGATGAAGCGGTAACCGCGGCGCGGGACCGTCTCAATGTAGCGGGGGGCGTCAGCGTCGTCGTTTAGGGCCGCGCGGATCTTCTTGACCGCGGTGTTGAGGGCATGATCAAAGGAAACGAAGGTGCCGCGGGGCCAGACGCGGTCGCGAAGCTGCTCGCGGCTGAGCAGTTCGCCGGGACTCTCCAGGAGCGCGGCCAAAACCTGTAAAGGCTGCTCTTGCAAGCGGATACGCGAGCCGTGTTTGCGCAGCTCGCTTTTGCGGACATCCAACTCATACACGCCAAAGCGGATAACGGTCCCAGAATCGAAAGGTGAACCCATGATGACCCTCAGTCTAGAAGACGCGGCGCCGTGCAAAATGCTTCGCGCCGTCTCCGCTTTATTTCCGGCTATAGCTGGATAACGTCATATTCCACTGTGGTTTACGCGGCCACAGCGAATCTATCCGCAATCCACGTGCAAACTGTTGCGATACCTCGCCGGGAAGTCACGCTTCAGCTCACCGCAACAGGAGCGTGCGGCATGCATGGGGGGAAGCTCAACAGTCAAATTGGTTGCGAAGATGGCGCTTCTGGGAGTCTGCCTGGCGGCTGGTGGCCGAGCCAGTTTCGCGGCCGGAGCAGCCGCCAAGCCAGGTGCCGACCAAGCGGTGCCAGAAACGGTGGCGTTGCAGGTGCGCTTTCTATGGGGCTATCTGCCGGTTGTGCAAGGCACGATCGGGGGCCGGCCCAAGCAGAATATTATGATCGACACGGGGTCGTCGCCGGCAGTGCTGGATGCCGGGCTCGCGCGCTCACTCGGCCTCGAGAGCGCACCCGCAACTATGGCGCTTTTCGATGGAACGATTCCGGCGACCGGAGTGTGGATTCCGGAGTTGCAGGTGGGGCCGATTCGAAAGCGATCGGTACCGGCTATCGTTCGAGATCTGTCCTATCTAAAGCATTTCGGCATTCCGATTGCCGCCATTGTCGGTCTGGATGTGCTGGGAGACGCGAGTTTCCGGCTGGACTACGACGCGCGGCGGCTGGTGTTCGGAGAAATTGCGGCGGAAGGGATTGCGGTGCCCGCCGGGGACGATTGGCCTTTCGTTGTCGTGGACGCCCAAGTCCAGAAGCAAAGAATGCGTCTGCTGGTGGACACCGGTGCCGCCGGGCTGGTTCTTTTCGACGGGCACATGACTGCGCCGCTGGCGCCTTACGGGATGGCGCGGAAAGCTAGCGCGGATAACCTGGGAGGGCGAGTACCAGCTTCCGCGCTGCCGGATCTGCAACTCGTCGTGCTCGGAAAGCGAGTGCGCGTCGACACGGCATTTCTGGTGCGCGACGCCGGCGAGATGAGACGGTTCGACGGCTTGCTCCCGATCGGCGCGCTGGGATTCCGCATCCTCTCCTACGACCATGAATCTCGCACTTTATATTTGAAGCGGTAGCTATTGCCTGCATGGTGTTGCTGCTTCTGAAGCTATTGATACCGTATTCTCCTGCCTGGCTCCGGCTCCCTGATACGATAGCGGGAGTCCCTTCAGCAGTGGTGTGGATTCCAACGACTCCACAGCGGCCCCGTAAGCGAGAGATGAATGGAAAATTCACCTGCGACGTTCCAGGTGCTCGTCGTTGACGATTCGCAGATTTCGCGGAAGCTCGTCGAGCGCGCTTTGGAAGGTCAACCGTATTCGCTGCTGTTCGCAAAAAGCGGCCAAGAGGGACTGGAACTCTTTGCTCAGCACGCGCCGCCAATCGTGGTGACCGATTGGCTGATGCCCGATATTACCGGGCTGGAGCTTTGCCAGAAGATCCGCGCGAATGTGGAAAATTATACGTATATCGTCATCCTCACCACCAAATCCGGCAAAGAAGACCTGGTGGCAGGGTTGGGGTCGGGTGCGGACGATTACTTGACCAAGCCGTTCGATCCGGGCGAGTTGCAAGCGCGCATCGGAGTGGGGCGGCGCACCGTGGAATTGCACCGCGAAATCGCGGACAAAAACAAACAGCTCGAGGAGCTGGCGCTGACCGACCACCTGACGGGTTTGCCCAACCGCCGCGCGATAGAAGAATTCGCGGAGCGGCAATTGCGCGGAGCGATCCGCCACAAGTTTTCCCTGTGGGTGGTGCTGCCGGACCTGGACATGTTCAAGCAGGTGAATGATGAATTCGGCCACGCCGCCGGAGACGAAGTGCTGAAGCGTTTCGCGGATATTCTGAGAGCCAACACGCGGGCGTCGGATATTTGCGGACGGCTGGGCGGCGATGAGTTTGTGCTGGTGCTGAGCTACACGAACAAAGAAGACATTTCGCGGACCGCGGAGCGGCTGCGCGAGGAATTCGCGTGCGAGAAATTCAAGTTTGCCGGAAAGAGCGTGCGCGTAACGGCCAGCTTCGGAATCGCCGGCTTCCAGGGCATGGGCGCGCCGGAACTGCGGCAGTTGCTGGATCGCGCGGATCGCGCGTTGTATGCGGCCAAGCAGGGCGGCCGCAATCAGGTGCAGATCGCCTAGCCCCTTGATTGGGACCTCGGTGAGGTGGACCGGCGCGCTCGTTCTAGCGCTAGCGAAATTGCCCGTTTACCGGAACGGATGCCTCCCCAGACTTGCTATGATAAACCGCGTTCAGCCGCCTGCCAGGAGGTGTGTGCATGAGCTTTCTCAGCGAAGGGGTAGCGGTGGTCACCGGCGCGGGGTCGGGGATTGGACGAGCGCTGGCGCAGAAACTGGCGCAGGCAGGATCGGCGCTGGCGCTGGCGGACCTCGACGCAAACGGACTGCAGGAAACGGCCGCATCGCTCGCGAAGACGAGCGCCGAGGTGACCACGCATGTGCTGGATGTTTCGGACGAGGCGGCGGTGCGTGCGCTCGCGGAAGATGCGGTGGCGCGTCACGGGCGCGTGACGCTGCTGATCAACAATGCCGGCGTGGCGCTGACCGGAACCTTCGACGAGATTTCGCTGGACGATTTTCGCTGGCTGATGAACATCAACTTTTGGGGCACGGTCTATGGAGTCAAATATTTTTTGCCGGTGCTGAAGCAGCAGGCGCGCGCGCACATCGTGAATATCTCCAGCGTCTTCGGGCTGGTGGCGCCGGTGGGGCAGAGCGCTTATTGCTCGAGCAAGTTC
>Ga0209736_1000006_pt1 | contig 92218 bp, 83 predicted proteins | sample BlaSpr_A8_Ref_M3_FD_187992 | JGI IMG/M metagenome (GOLD analysis project Ga0209736, IMG submission 187992) | Forest soil microbial communities from Thunder Bay, Ontario, Canada - Black Spruce, Ontario site 2_A8_Ref_M3 (SPAdes) (version 2) | ecosystem: Environmental > Terrestrial > Soil > Boreal...
ATTTGACTTTTCCTGCCGCCATGGGAGTTCCGGGCGGACGTTGCAGAATTGCTCAGCTTGCTTCTACCCCTCTGAGCAGCAGCGGCCGTCCGGGGCTCCTCCTCCTTTCGGATCGCGCGATTTCCGCGGAACAGGCGCCGCTTCCGGTGTTGCTGGCGACCGCGGCGATCTGGAAGCAGATGGTACGCGATGGATTGTGGGATGTGCCGCTGGTGGTGGAATCGGCGCAGGTTTTCGACACGCATCACGTGGCGCTTTTGGTCGCGGCCGGAGCGAGCGCCGTGGTTCCGTATCTTGCCGAGCAGTTCGCGGAATCCGTCGAGCCGGGCGGGGCGGATGCGATGCGCGCTGCTATCGACGCCGGATTGCGCAAAGTTCTCGCGCGGATGGGCATCTCGACGCTGGCGAGTTATCGTAACAGCCAGCTTTTCGAGATTCTGGGCTTGTCAGAGGAGTTTTGCTCGGAGTTCTTCGAAGACGCCGCGGACGTTGCGGGGCAGAAGTCGTTGGACGATCTGCTAGCCGACTATCTCCGCATGCACGAACTGGGTTTCTCGGAAGATTTTGCCGAACTGCAGGATGCCGGCCTGTACCGCTTCCGCAAAGGCGGGGAATTGCACGCCAATTCGGCGGAAATCGTGCGCCGCATGCACGCACACGTTCGCGCGCCGGAGAAGAGCAAATACGCGGCGTTTGAAGAGCTTGCCGGCTCGCAAGGCGCGATCTTCCTGCGCGATTTGCTCGGTGCGGCTTCCGAAGAGTCCGTGCCGCCGGAAGAAGTGGCGCCTGCAGACGAGATTCTGCGGCATTTCAGCACGCAGGCGATGTCGCTCGGTTCGCTTGGTCCGGAAGCGCATCGCACGCTCGCTCTGGCGATGAATTCGCTCGGCGCGCGCAGCAACACCGGCGAAGGCGGGGAAGATCCAGCGTTGTACGACAACGACCCGTTGGCCGCCAACAAGATCAAGCAAGTGGCTTCCGGCCGCTTTGGCGTCACCGCCAACTATTTGGTCCACGCCGAAGAACTCGAAATCAAAATGGCGCAGGGCTCGAAGCCCGGCGAAGGCGGCCAGTTGCCCGCGCGCAAAGTGACCGGCTACATCGCGCGAATCCGCCACGCCACGCCGGGGACGCCGCTGATTTCGCCGCCGCCGCATCATGATATCTACAGCATCGAGGACCTCGCGCAGTTGATTCACGATCTGCACGCGGTGAATCCGCGAGCGCGCATTGGCGTCAAGCTGGTCTCCGGCGCAGGTGTCGGCATCATCGCGGCGGGCGTGGCCAAGGCCGGCGCGAATGTCATCACCATCAGCGGGCACAACGGCGGCACGGGCTCCTCTCCGCTGACTTCGATCAAGAATACCGGCCTGCCATGGGAAGTCGGCTTGCGCGACACGCACAATACGCTGGTTGCCGCCGGTCTGCGCTCGCGCGTCTCGCTGCGGGTTGACGGCGGGCTGAAGTTTGCGCGCGACATTATTCTTGCGGCGATTCTTGGCGCGGACGAATTCGGCTTCGGAACGGCCGCCCTGCTCTCCCTCGGCTGCGTAATGGCGCGCCAGTGTCACCTCAACACCTGCCCCGTCGGCATCGCCACGCAAGACGAAACGCTTCGCGCGCGCTTCGCTGGAAAGCCGGAGATGGTGGTCGCGTATTTCCGCTCGCTCGCGGACGAAGTTCGCGTCCATCTTGGGCAATTGGGTTTCCGTTCGCTTGGCGAACTGCGGGGCCGCGCCGACCTGCTCTCCGCGAAGCCGGGCATGGCCGCATGGACGAGCGTGCCTGCTTCGCAACTCGCGCGTATTCCGGCTGAGGAATCGCCCGCGCACGATACGCTCGCGCCAGCTAAATCTTTCGACTTTGCGCAAGCATTCGTGGTGGATTCTACGCCGCAGCTCATCCGCAACTCCGATCGCAGTGAAGGAACCGCGTTGAGCGGCGAACTCATGCGCCGCCGGGCCCGCGGCCACGCTCACCTGGAGCCTCTTACGCAGGAATTCCACGGCTCAGCCGGCCAAAGCTTCGGCGGGTTTCTTGCTCCCGGCGTGACGCTCAAGCTGAACGGCGAAGCCAACGATTACGTTGGCAAAGGGCTTTCCGGCGGCACTATTGCCATCACCGCAGGCGCGGCTGCTTCCCGCCGCGGCGACGTTCTTGCCGGGAATACCGTTCTTTACGGCGCCACGTGCGGCCAACTCTACATCGCCGGACGCGCCGGCGAGCGCTTCGCCGTGCGCAACAGCGGCGCTCTCGCCGTCGTCGAAGGCGTGGGCCAGCATGGCTGCGAATACATGACCGGCGGAGTCGCGCTCATTCTCGGCCCGCTCGGCCTCAACTTCGGTTCCGGAATGACCGGAGGCCTCGCGTACGTCCTGCGCGCGGAAACCGACGAAGTGCTGCGTCGCGATTTCGTTTCGCTGCAGGACATTACCATCGAGGAGGAAGTGTGGCTGCGCCGCGTGCTTGAAGAGCATGTTCGCCGCACTGCCAGCCCGCGCGCTTCGCGCCTTCTGGGACGGCGCAATGTGCTCCCGTTTTTGCGCGTGCAGCCGCTCACGTTTCAGGGTTCGCTGGAATCCGTCTGGAACCCTTTGCTCGAGCAGCTTGGCGAACGGCCATCCGTTTTCGCCGCGGGTGCCGGGGCCGTTGCGTCTCCGGTGCCACTTCATGCGTGAATGGAGGAACGCTTCGTAAGCCACTCAGCTGTCCGGGTCTTGTATAATCGTCGCTGAGTTTCTCGCCTATGGACTTCGACCAACTTACTACTTTTGTCTACGTCGCCAAACTGAAGAGCTTTTCTCGTGCCGGCCAGAAAGTTTTCCGGTCGCAATCGGCGGTCAGCGCGCAGATCCGTCAACTGGAGCAGGCATATCGCGCCAAGCTGCTTGACCGTTCCGCCAAGTCCGTCGAGCTGACGCCCGCCGGCGAAGTCTTGTTCGAGTATGCGGAGAGGCTTTTGCGGCTGCGTGACGAATCGGTGCAGCACGTCGCGGACCGCGGCAACGTGGTGCAAGGCCCGGTCGTTTTCGGCGCCAACGAAGCCACCTGCCTGTATCTTTTGCCGGACATTTTTGCGGAATTTCAGCGCCGCTATCCCCAGGTGCAGATCAGCATCTACCGCAATTTCAGCCACAAGATTCTGCAGCGCGTGGAAGACGGATCGGTGGACGTGGGCATCGTGACCATGCCCGTCAAGTCGCCGAACCTGAAAGTTCACCAGATTCATCGCGACCGGCTTCGCTTCATGGTCAGCACGCGCAATCCGCTGGCGCATCGCACCAAAATCACGCTCGAGGAAATTGCCGGGCAGCCGCTGATTTTTCCGCGCACCGGTTTCACGCGCCAGGTCCTCGACAAGCTCTTCCGCCCGTACCGCTCGCGCATCCGCGTGACCATGGAGCTGCCAAGCATCGGCATGATCAAGCGTTTCGTGGGAGCCGACGCGGGCGTCTCTTTCATCAGCGAAAGTTTTGCGCGCGATCAGGTGAAGGCCGGCGAGGTCAAGCTGCTCAGCGTGGAAGGCGTGGATCTCTGGCGCGAACTCGGCCTCTGCTATCGGCGCGACCGCAGCCTTCCGCGCTCCGCGCAAGCGCTCATCAGTCTCATCCGCGAACACAAGAAAGTTCCAGAGAGTGCGGCGGAATCCGCCGCGCACCACTAAACTTCCGGCGAACTATTATTTTGGCGTGAAGTCCAGGCTGGCGATGGATCGGGCGATCACGTTTTCTTGAATCTGAATCAGGTCCGTGTCCGCGTAGGTCATTCCGAGTACCGTGAAAGTCTCTCCGCCGCGCGCTACTACCGCCAGCGTTCCCGACCAATCATGCCCGTCGGCCAGCCCACGATAGCGGTATTCGACCGCCGGCAGTCCGCTGACCGACATTTGTCGCTGCGAAGTAAGCCGGTAATTCTCATACGCTTCGTGCAGGCGTTTCTCAACGATCCTCGCCGCGGCATCCAGCGGCTCTTTGGTTTTCTCTTGCCCGACGACCAGCAGCGTGGACTCGTTAAACGTTCCCATCGCTACAATGGCATTCGGAAGCGCCGTCCGCGCGTCCTCGTTCAAATTCCAGCTGGGCGCCTTGTACATCCGGAAGCCATGCGTGTAGTTCGTATAGAGGTTTCCCTGGATTTCTTCGCGGTTCGCGGGAGGCTCTTCTTTAGGAGGGGCGGGAGGCGGGGCGACGGTAGCCGCTAGAGCAGTGTTCGAATTTGGCGCGGAAGTTTTCATCGCAGGCGCAGTGGTGCCGGTTGACGCGGTCTTCGCCGGCAGTTCGGGTTTGACGGCGGCGTTGCCGATCTTGGGTGCAGGCTTCTCCCGCTTGGACGCGTCCAAGGAGCTCGATTTCGCGCTTGCGCTGGTGGCATCTGGCGTCGCCTCGGCGCCTGACGCCAGCGCAGGCTCGGTCGCGGGCGCGCTCTTCACTGGCTGCGGAGCGTCCTTCTTCGCGGCGGGCTGTGCGTCGCTCTTGGCCCCGGCCGGCGTCGCCGGGATGATCGACGCGATCTTGTCTTTCTCGACCAACACAAATCCAAAGTCCGTCTTGACCTTGAACATGTTGTCTTCGTACCCGACGATCACGCCGTACAGCTTTTTTCCGTCCTTGAGCCGGATCTCATCCGCGCCGCCTGGCAGCGCCGCGATTCCCGCCGCCAACAAACAAACGGCGGCAGCGCAGCACACACCCCGCTTCGAAAATCTGGATTTTCCAGGACTGCAGCTACTGAAGACGTCCATATTTCGCAGTATGCGACGCCTGCCGCCGCCTCGCAACTCCGGCGTCGTCCCGCGTGTCCGCACTGCCAACGGCCCCCTCGCAACAGTTGCCGCGCAGGCTGCCTGTTATCCGGCCGCCGTTCGTACCGGCATCGCCAGCCAGCCCGGAACGCGGCTCGCCTGGCTAGCCGCATTCGTAGCGCTCGCTGCCGCCGTGACATCCAGATTCACCGAGCTCACCTGCCCCGCGGGCTGCTCGAATCTCTCAAACAGCAGCATGGCTGCCGCAAGCATTTCGCTGGCGTCCTGCGTCAGACCCGGCAGTCGCGCACGCTCGCTAGCCGAGTTCCCGTTCTGATAACACACCGTAAGCCGCACGAACTTGGCCTGCCGTCCGTACTTCCGCAACTCCTCGGCCGCCTGCTGGCTCAGGTGGTGGATCATGCCAGCCACCACTTCGGCGTCCGGCACAGCCACTTCCTTTACAGCCGATTTCCCACGAGCTTCCCGCCAGATTCGCGCCCCCAGTTCCTTCCCGAGAACCGTTTTCAGCGCCCCCTTAGGCACGCCTCGCAGCTGTGACACCAGCCCTTCCAGTCTGCTCGCGCCCGCAGGCCCCGCCGTAGTCGGCCGCAACGCAGCTCTTGCAACCGGCGGGTTTCCGTTCGTCACCGTCTCGTCGGCCTCCGCTATAGCTCCCAACATCGCACCCATAACTCGCCTCCCGGTAGGGAACTCGTTCGGGATATCGCCCATTTCAAACGGCCGACAACTCGGGAGAGCCCAAAGGGCAATGGAGCCACCGGCCGTTTCCCGTTTCCTCTACCGCCCCCGACTATAGCGAATGAAAAGCGAAAGTCAAGTATTTTGTTTCGCTTTTTAATCGCCTCCCGATGCCTATCGCAAAACGATGCTGTTGACTTCACGTCCCGGGCGAGGCACAGTCTCGCGCATGAGTCTCCTAGTTCATGTCCTGCTCCTCGCTTTTGCCATTGGTTTTGTCAGCGGTCTCCGTTCGTTCACGCCATCGGCGGTCGTTTGCTGGGCGGCGCGCCTCGGAGTGCTCAGCCTTCGCGGGACGCCACTGGCTTTTCTCGGTTCACCCGTGGCCGTCGCGGTCTTCACGCTGCTCGCCTTCGCCGAACTCGTGGCCGACAAGCTGCCCAAGACTCCGGCGCGCACCGCCGCGATGGGATTGATCGTGCGCTTCCTGCTCGGCGGTATGTGTGGTGCTGCGCTGGCTCTAGCCAGTCCGCCGCCTGTGAGCTGGATGGTTGCTGCTTTGCTCGGCGGTGTAGGAGGAATCGTCGGAGCCTTCGCCGGCTATCAAGTCCGCACGCGGCTCGTCAAAGCTCTCAACCTCCCCGATTTCGTCGTCGCTCTCGCCGAAGACGCCGTCGCTATCGCCGCCGCGATTCTGATCGTCACGCACGTCTAACCGCACCTTTTGCGGACCCGCACTTCACGACGCGCCACCACTGCGACTTGCCCAGTCGGTTCCGCAATCCTCTCGGACCTTCCCAGCGCACATCCACGGCGGCAGAACCAGGACGCCACCCCGCCGCCTCCGCACCGATTTTCCTGTCATGCATCCCACAATCCACTACAATACCAACTCTAGGCACTTCATCTCATCCAGCTGATGTTCAACTTCTTCAATCTGCTCATCGCGCACTCGCTCATCACCGCCATGATGACCGGCATCATCTGGTTTGTGCAGCTCGTCCACTACCCGCTCTTTCCTCTCGCCAGCGGCCAGAACTATCCGCTCTACCACCGCCGCCACGAACAGGGCATCACCCGAGTGGTCGTCCCGCTCATGGTTGCCGAGCTGGTGACGGCTGTCGGGCTGCTCTTCCGTTTTCCCGCGGGCGTTTCGCGCTCGCTCTTCTACCTGAGCCTCGCGCTCCTCGCCATCATCTGGCTCTCGACGTTCGCGCTCCAGGTCCCGCAGCATCGCCGTCTCGAATCCGGCTTCGAGTTCGCCGCATGGCAAGCCCTCGCCCGCACCAACTGGGTGCGCACGCTCATCTGGTCCCTCCGCATGGCCATCCTCTTCCTCATCCTCACCCGCCAAAACGTCCAGTAGGAGATCGACTTAGATTGCCCTGGCCATCCGACTTTACCGTGATCTGTCCGGCCGCACTCCTTAGGTCACTCTCTTGGGCCAGCAGTTGCCAGCCCACTATTTCCGCAGAACTTGCTGGACGACAGAATCCATGACGCGATACCCAGCGGCATTGGGATGGATTCCGTCATCGGTTAGCTGCGCGTTGAAGCCACCGCGCTCGTTCGCCAAAGCCGAATAGTAGTCTGCATAGATGCAACCCTCACTCCGGGCGTACGCTTCGAGCCACGTATTTAGGCGCTGAACTTGGGCCGACTTTGGGCTCGCTGTTCCCGGGGCTTGGCCTTCACTCAGAGGCAGCAACGAAGATAGAATCACTTCGATTTCGTGGTCCTTAGCGAGCCGGACCATGAATTCCAAATTAGCTTCGGTTACTTCCACCGAGATGTCCCGGCGAATGTCGTTTACGCCGCCGAGAATCACCACGATTTTCGGCCGCAAGGCCACCACGTCGGATTCAAAACGCGATGCCATTTTGCTGGTGGTGTCCGCGGCCGCTCCGCGATTTACCAGGTGCATGCCTGGAAAGCGTTGATCCAGGTTCCAGTTTGCCGTGATCGAATCGCCGAAGAACACAATGCGCGCCGGACTAGCTGTAACTCTGGAATGCCCGCGCTGCACACGCTTACTCTGTGCAACGTGCAGGAGATAGACGAGCGGAAGGCCACAGCTTGCCGACACAAGAGCGAAGATCAGCAATCGCTTCACGGTTCTTTCCATCCGTCGGTGGTTCCAGGAAACATAGTATTATGTTGAGTCTTCCATCGAGTTCGTTCTAACTGAAATCGTGGGGCTGGAACTTAACGCCGCGACGCCATGACGCCCGAGACTTCCGCCAGCCCCGCAATGCTTCATTCCGCCGCCGCCGTCCCGAATTCTCGTTTCCGGCATGTGCCGCAACTCGACGGATTTCGCGGACTAGCCATTGTCTTGGTTCTCGCAGGCCACACCCTGCAGTTCTCTAGTCTATCCGTCTTCTGGACTGGATTCGGCGAGCAACTCAGCGCACTCGGCGTCTTCCTGTTTTTCGTGCTTAGCGGCTACCTCATCACCGGCCTGCTGGTGTCCGAAAAGGTGAGGACGAGGGCTGTGAGTCTGAAAATGTTCTACGCTCGCCGCGTTCTTCGTCTCTTGCCCGCCCTGTTCCTGTTTCTGGCAGTAGTCTGTGTCTTGATGAAGATCAGGTTGATCACGGATGTTCCCAGGTACGAAGTGTTGGCCAGTATTTTCTACGCGCGAAACTTTTTTGGACACAGCTACTCCCTGGCGCATTTATGGTCCCTGTCTCTCGAAGAGCAATTCTATCTGTGCTGGCCTGTCGCTTTCGCACTGTTAAGTTTCAAGCGATCGCATTTTCTGGCGGCCGCCGGCACTATTGCCGTCGCTGTCTGGCGCGGTCTGGCCATGCATTTCCATCTCGTAACCGGCAATGAAGGCATCTACTACATGCGGCCGTATTTCAGGTTTGACTCCATTCTCATTGGCGCATGGCTGGCCATGGAATTGGCTTCCAATCCCGCTCTGATCTCGCAAGCACGTTCGCTTGGCCAGCCCTTGATCTCCGGCGCGCTGTGGCTACTGCTCTTAGCCTGGACCACGTTCGGGCAGCAAATCAGCAATCCGCTCTACCTTACCGGACAGATGATCGTTATCACTCTCTTGTTGGCGCAGATCGCGGTCCGCGAGACCGGATGGTCTGCAAGAGTCTTTCGCTCATGGCCGCTGGTCTATCTCGGGAAGATATCGTATTCGTTGTATCTATGGCACGCGTTATTCATTCTCACCAGGGAACCATCCTGGGGCTTTCTCAGGGCCTTTCCCATCAACTTGGGCGTGCCTTTGCTCCTAGCCATCACTTCCTACCACTTTGTTGAAAGGCCCATCCTCCGGCTAAAAGACAGGCTGTCGTCCGGGACCATTCGGTTGGGCCTCGCGAACGCCAGCGCACCACACCCTCTTCCGTACGACCCGCCAGCGGCTACGTAAGTTGGCTACGGTGGGTGTCCCGCTGGGTTGTTCCGGTCGCCCCTCTCTTCTGCACCTCGTCATTCCCTTGCTTTGTTACTTCCTCAGCCGTTTTTACTTCTCGATCTGCACGCCGGCTTTGATCGTTCCCTTGGCCTGGGCAATCTTGAGCATCTCCGGATAGAACTGCACGAACGAATGCTCCACTGCGGCATGGTCTTCGTGGCACTTCCAGCATGCATTCTTCGCCGGCGCCATGGCCTTCGCCGTCTTTCCGTCATCTCCAAATCCGAAGTACGCCCACTTATCCGGAAATCGCTGCTCGTCTTTCACTTCCACCACCAGACCGCCGAGCGCCTGCTGGTAGCTTCCGCTTTTGTTGATCGATCCGTGCGAGGTGGAGTCGTACTCTTCGAGCACAAACATGGTCTTGTCCGGCCATCTTCCATTGGCCACAAAATAATCGTAGGGCGATGGATTCACAAACACATTCGTAAATTGCGGACTCCCGTTCATGCCTGCGGTGTAGCTCATTCCAAATCCCGAGGACAGAAAGATCCAGCTCCTGCGGTAGCCTTCCGGCCGCATCAGGCTGCCATCCGAGTCAAATTGCGGTCCATCCGCGGCTGCCGCCGTCGGCGCGGCTGCAGGCGCAGCGTGAATGTTGCTCCGGTTCACGCGAAACGCTACCGTCCCCGCCAACAATACCAATGCCGCCAAAAGAAGTCCTTTGCGCATGCCGCCCTCCCTCGCGTGCCGCTGTCCGCCTAACAGTGTACTATGTCGCGCCACGCCATAGTCAATAGACGGCACACTCGCGCCTCCGTTTCCGCGCTTTTGCGTTATCCGCTCTCGTGCTCGCTGGCCTCTGCCAGCGTGGCATTGGCTTCCTCCGCCGGCCGGCTTTTTCGGTTTGCCAGGAAAATTCCCACCAGCACCAGCGTCCCTCCAACCATCTGCGCCGTGCTCAGCGGTTCACTCAGCAGGATCGCCGCCATCACTGCGGTCAGCGGCCCCTGCGACAGCAGCGTCACCGACGTTACCGTCGCCGGCAAATGCCCCAGCGCGTACGTCAGCGCCAGGTAGCCCCCCAGTTGCGAAACCAGCCCCAATCCCAGCAGTGACCATATCGAACGCCCGGGCGGAATGCGCAGCGGCACGCGCAGCGCCACATTGATCGCAAGCAGAAACAGCGTGCTCGAAATCATTGCCAGGCGCAGAAACGCCGTTGTGCTGGTGGTCGTTCGCACGCGCTCCGTGGCCATCAGGTACACCGCGAAGCACGCCGCCGCCGCGACGGCCATCACGTCGCCCGAACCCAGCGTCACATGCCGCGAAAGATCGGCGGACACAATCACTCCCGCTCCGCCGAGCGCCAGCAGCAGCCCCAGCCAGAACGACAGGACCGGCTTTTGCCGGACAATCAGCCACGCAAACAAGCCCACAAAAATGGGCGTGTTATTCCCCAGCAGCGTCGCGTTGGCCGCCGAGGTTTTCAGAATCGAGGTGTTGTAAAACGCCAGATCCAACGCAAAGAAAATTCCGCCCACCGCGATAATCAGCAGCGTCTTAAAGCTCACGCGCGGGCCGCGATCGAAAAACCACGTCGGGAGCATTACCACCGTGGGAATCAGCATGCGGTAAAACGCCGACGCCGGTCCCGGCATATCCGTCCACCGCACAAATAGCGCCGACCACGAAATGCACAAAATCCCCGCGACCAGCGCAAGATACGGCCACAGGACGCTGTTTTTTCGAATCTCCGTCATTTCGCCTGGTCTCACAGTGCTGATCTCCGCCGGTGCCACGCCACCTGCTCATTCTTCGCAGTATCGCATAAGCGTATCCATGCTCGCCTCGCGCTCCCCGCTCCCCCGCAAGACAATTTGACCGCCTTTGGAGTGCGGGGCTAGCTCCGCTTTTCCGCCAGCCACAGTAATTGCCAAATTCGCGGTTGCCCCGCAATCATGACCGTACTTCGCCCTCGCCACACAATCATTGCCGCATTCGCCTCTAACGCCCGCCGGTCCTATTGCCGCCCACACTCCGCTGTTCTAACTTTTTCATGTCAGTCTGCGCCCGCCGCAACGGGTAGCGCCGGAGGTTGCCATCGGTACGACATCGGCATCGCCAGCCACAACCGCGAACGTCCCCGCGGCACCGCGCAAGACCAGCGTCTGGAAATGGACTTTCCGCGTCGTTCGCTGGAGTACCTACGCCGTCGTGCTCATCTCGCTGGTTCTTGCACTGCACAAGTCCGCGCCGCCGCTCGTCGATACGAATCCGCAAGCCGCCGCCCGCGCCGAGGAAAAATTTCAGCAAGTCGAGCGCGATCTGGCTAGCCACCAGCCCGCTACCCTCCGCCTCGACGAGACCGAGCTGAACTCCTATCTCTCCTCGCATCTGGTTCTGGAAGGCGGCGCGCCCTCGGCGAACGCAGCAGCGGCGCCGGGTGAGTCGAGTCCCAGCGCTGCTCCGAGCGGCGCGCCGAGCGCCGCAGATGTCGAGCAGATGCGCTCGAACGTGCGCGACGTCAGAGTCCAGCTCATCGAGGATCACGTGCGCGCCTACGTGGTCTTCGATATGCGCGGAAAAGACATGACCTTGCAGCTCGAGGGCAGGCTGGGCGCGGCCAACGGCTTCTTGCGTTTCGAGCCTGTCAGCGGCCAGATTGGTGCGCTGCCCATTCCGCAATCCGCGCTCGAATCTGCGATGCAGCGCCTGATGGGCTCGCCGGAAAACCGCGAAAAGCTGCGGCTCCCTCCCGAAATCTCCACTCTGCGCATCGAAAACGGCGAAATCGTAGTCGGCTACAAATGACTCCCGGTCCAGGCGCGCGCTCCATTCTTTGGAGTGCGGCGGCTTGCCCCCGCTTTTCGGTCGCCCGAGTATGTCCCGCGTCTCGCTAAACCAACCCACTCGGCCGGCAAGGGCGGGGCTTGCTCGCCCGCCGATCCGCCCACCTCGAATCGAAAATCTTCGTCGAGATTTCTATTTGCGAGTGAGCCGATCTTTCCCGTTCCGCGCGCCTCGCCGCTTCTCTGCTCTGTCTCGCCCTCCCGCCAGAAGACGCTTCGGCCCGCTGACGAACGGATTGCCGCGCTCGTAGAAGCGCAGCAAGCGCTCCGCCGCTCGCGTGATTCCGATGCGCACGGTTCTGGCAATGCCAGGGGCACGGCGCGTTTCCCCGTTTTCTCCGGGCGAAGAAATCAATTCGCCGAGCCAAAGCGTTGGCGATGTCGTCAGATCGATGCCGTCATGTTCGCGCGTAATTTGCAGCGCGGCTGCCAGACGTCCCGGTCCGCGCGTCAAATCGAGCAATCGCGACGTGCCGCGATGTTTCTGCATGAGCGCGATGCCCTCGAGCGGTTCCAATGCGCGAATCAGAATGCCTCCTGCCGTGCCCTCCGGCTCGCTTGATACGTTGAGCATGAAGTGGTTGCCGTAATTGAAGAAAACGTAGGCATGTCCCGGCGCCATGTACATCGCGCGAATGCGCGGAGTGGGGCCGCGAAAGTGATGCCCGGCGGGATCGCCCGGAGGGTACGCTTCGGCTTCCACGATGCGGCCGCTGATGCGGCCTTCAGGGAGATCGTGGACCACCACTTTGCCGATGAGAAAACGCGTCAGCGCTACGGTGTGTTGCGGTAATTCTTCGCGGCGGAGTTGACGGAGTGCCACGGGAGAAACCGATTCTACTATTTGCGAGCGTGGCCACGCGGGGAGTTTGGTCTCGGCGTTGGCGCCATAAAGCTGGCGCCGCGCCATCGCACTTCCACGCGAACTCATGGGAGCGGCTTCTCGGGAGGTTCCGCGTTGAAAAGGCGGGCGAGTTCGGCGTGTTCCATCACTACGGCCGGCTCGCGCTGGATAGCGTCGAAGTATTTTTTCTGGAAGACGTCCCCGGATTCGGTGGGGATGAACATTTTGCGAGCCAGAGTCATGGCGGTGGCGGCGTCGGCGGGCACCACCGGAATTTCGCCAGCCAGAGTTTCGTCGATACGCACCACGAATTCCGAGATGTTGTGCAGCCAGGCGAACTGGGCATGTCCGACGACCAGGCGGAAGAGTTCGCCTGCATTGACCACACCGTTGGCGCGCTCGTAGTCGCGGCGTTCCATTTCGAGCAGCGTTTTGTGAATGCGGAGAAGGGAATCGCGCAGCGCGATCAGCTTTTCGCGTGCGGGAGAATCTCCGGGTTGCGGGGTGAGCGGTGATTTGGGAGACGAGTCTGGCATATCAGTCATGGTAACGCTTTTCGCCCACGGGTAAAGGGATGGGGCAAGCGGTTACCCGGCGGCGGAGCCCAAGGAATTGTCGCCGGGCTGGAGCCACTCGAGTCCGGCCAGGGAGAGCCAGCCGTCGGGTTTGGTGAGCTTGGCGGTGTGCTGGTCGAGCCAAGCGAGGAGGTCGCGGGTATAGGTGGCGTCTTGGGCGACGGCAAGGTCCGGGAAGTTGAAGAGGTAGAGGAAGTTAAGGAGGCAAAGGATGCGGAGGATCGAGTGTTTAGCGCGCATACGAAAGTATAGCTGGAGCGGAAGGCGGCGGTGGTGTGTGGTTCCGGCGTAGCGGAGGCGGCGCGGAGTGATGGTTGGAGCTGGCGCCCACGGGAACCTCTAGTAAAGGTTGAAGAGTTGGGGAAAGGCTGTGGGTGACACCCCGGTGTTTTTGCAAAGAGCGGGGAAGTGATTGGAAGGAAAGGGGATGCGCTTCGCTCTTTTGCAGGCAAGTGCAGGAAGAGAGCAAAAGAGTCGGGTACAGGAAGGGCTGACGGTGACGATCGGTGAAGATCACAACGAAGGGTAAACCATGATGCATGTTGTCGTCAAGTAGTATTGGCGATGTTCTATACGACGGGCTGTGGAAAAGCGGCGAAAGAGCCAAGAGGTGGTACTAGGGTGCGTTGGGGCTGTTGGGAGTGGCAGGGCGGTCGCAGGCTAAAGCCCGCGCTACCAGGCGAGGTCGCGGCGGTTGACGACGGTGCCCCAAGTTTGTGTCGGCGGGCATCGAAGGGGAGAGAGCCGAAACAGGGCGAATGGAGCAGACCGATGATGAATGGGCGATGGTTGGCGCTGGCTGCGTTTGTGGTGATTGCAACCATGGTAGGGGGTTGCTCGGACAACGAGACTGCGGCGGAGCGGGAGGCCAAGATCCGACAGGAAGTGGCTAACGCGGTTGCTAAGGCTAAGCCGGAGATTAAGGAGGCCGGGCGAGAAGTGAAGGCGGCGGCCGAAGGAGTGAAGGAAGGGTGGGAAGGGAGCGGGAAGAAGCCGCTGGACTTGAATACGGCTAGTGCGGATGACCTGGCGAGCTTGCCAGGGATTGGGCGGGGCGATGCGAAAAGGATTATCGCGGGGCGGCCGTATCGCGAGAGGCATGAGTTGGTGAGCAAGAAGATTCTGACGGAGGCGGAGTATGCGAAGCTGCGGGAGGATGTGATGGTGAAGTAAGGTGCGCCCTGCTGGAAGCTATGGGGTGCGGGTGAGGGAGCGCTCAATGCGGGCAAGGAGGTCGGGTGAGGGGTCGACGAAGGTGACGCCGGCGCCGAGAGCGGGAACGGCGTAGACCACTTTGCCTTTGGCCTCGAAGGCGCCGGAATCGTCCGTGATGCGGATCACGATGTTCGTGCCTACGGGAAGCGGGTTAAGCATGTCGAGATAGCATCCGGTGAGGCTGAGATCGCTGACGCGGGCTTTGAGGCGCGTAGTGCGGCCTTCGTCGGTGAGTTCGGCGTGCGCGATGTAAGCGTGCCTCGGGGCGGAACGGCGATCAGATTCCACGGTGACCTCTGGAGAGATAGTGGAGGGATTTTATCATAGTGGCGAGGTGGGACTGGAATGACTGAGATGAAGCCAGACCGGAAGAACGAAGCGATGCCGGAGTTTCTGGAGCCTAAGCCTTTGGAGAAGGTGTTTAACCGGGTATTGGGATTTTTGGTGGGGCTGGGGATTGGGCCGAAATACATTTATTTGCTGCAGGTGCGCGGGCGGAAGAGCGGGCGGGTGTATGCGACGCCGGTGAATGTGATGGATGTGGGAGAGAAGCGGTATTTGATTGCGCCGCGCGGGCGGACGCAGTGGGTGCGGAATGCGGAGGCTGTGGGGGAGATTACGCTGAAACGTGGAGCAAGCCGAGCGAGTTTTCGGTTGCGTGCGATTCCGGATGTTGAGAAGGCGGAGCTGCTGAAATTGTATTTGGAGCGGTATGCTTCGGCGGTGCAGAGGTATTTTACGGTGAAGGCGGGGTCGGGAGTGGAGGCGTTTCGGGAAGTGGAGGGGAAGTATCCGGTGTTTGAGTTGGTGGACAAGTGAAGAGGAAGGGCGCAGAGCGGGAAGGCAGAGAGGAGCGGCGCAGCGAGCTGCGCCACTACAAGGACGGCTTAAGCGGATCGATTGTGCCGAGATGGGGCGCAGCAATGCTGCGCCCCTACAGCCGAGACGGAGCGAGTTGTGGCTTGGTTAGAGTTTGGGGTGGCGGTGGTGGTGGTCGGTGTGTTGCTGGAAGGTGCGGGCGGCCAGGATGACGGCGAAGTCGTCGCCGGCTTTGGCTACGAATTGCAGCCCAGCGGGGAGATTTTTTGGGGTGAAGCCGCAGGGGACGGAGAGGGCGGGGAGGCCGCAGAGGTTGCCAATGGCGCCTAGGGGATCGGGGAAGGCCAGGCCGGTTTCGAGGTTTAGCTCCAGCGGGGTGGAGGCTACCGGCAAGGTTGGGGCAACCAGGACGTCGAAGGATTCGAATAGGGTGTCGATCTTTTTTTGGAGGAGTTGGCGGATTTTTTGGGCTTGCAGGTAGTCGGCGGCGGAGATTTGTTCGTTGACGTAGCCGGCGACCCGGCCCAGCGGGTCGGTGAGTTCGCTGACGCGGCCGGAGCGGATTAGATCGCGGAAGGAGGCTGCGCCTTCGGCGGCGATGATGATGTTGGCGGCTTCATCCCAGGGGCCGGCCGGCAAGGTGGCGTCTTTTGTTCCCGGAAAAAATTTGCGGATTACGGTGTGAGCGGCGGCTACGACTGTGTCTACGCCGGGCTCGAGGGACTTCCAGGCGTTGGTGAGCCAGCCGATTTTGAGCTGGCGGGATTTCAGGTCGAGCGACGGCGAGTAAGTGAAAGCGCCCTTGTCGAGAGGAACGGTGCCGCGGTCTTTGATGTCGTGGCCGGCGATGGCGGCGAAGACTCGGGCGCAGTCTTCTGCGCTGCGGGCCATGGGGCCGATTTTATCGAGCGAAGGGCAGAGGGACATCGCGCCGTAACGCGAGACGCGGCCGTAGGTGGGGCGGAGGCCGCTGACTCCGCAAAAGGCGGAGGGGCAGACAATGGAGCCGAAGGTTTCGGTGCCGATGGCGAAGGCGGCGAGGCCTGCGGCGACGATAGCGCCGGAGCCGGAGGAGGAGCCGCAGGTCCAACATTGCGTGTTCCAGGGATTTTTGGCTTCGCCTTGCAGGGATGCGGAGGCGAAACGGTAGCCCATGCCGCCGGCTAGTTCGATCATGGCGGCCTTGCCGAGGAGGATGGCGCCGACGCGATTGAGATGCTCGATTACGGTGGCGTCGTAGTTGAAGACTTGATTGGCGTAGGGCTTGGCGCCCCAGGTGGTGGGGATGCCTTTGGTGGCGAGAAGATCTTTCGCGGCGTAGGGGATGCCGTGGAGCGGGCCGCGATAGTGGCCGCGGCGGATTTCCTTTTCGGCGGCGTCGGCTTGTTGCAGCGCGAGGTCGGGAGTGAGGCGGGCGTAGGCGTTCAGGCGGGGCCCTAGTTTTTCGCTGCGGTCGAGGTAGGCTTTGGTGAGATCGACGGGAGAGAGTTTCTTGGATTGGATGCGGGCGGAGAGTTCGGTGATGGGGAGGTAGAAAAGGTCTTCTTTGTTCGGGATGGGGGTTGGCATGAGGTACACTTAGTTTTTCGGCGCCGCGGGCGCGGGTTTTGTGGTGGATGGTTTAGTGGTCGCGGGATTAGGCGCGGGCTTTTTTTCGCGTTCCATTAGGGGCTTGAGGTAGAGGGCGGGATCGTCGCCGTTTTCTGTGGAGAAAGCGCGGAGCTTGTCGAGTTGGCGTTGGGAGACAGCGGAGAGCCGGGCGATTTCGGATTTCTGCTCGTCGGAGAGGCGGGAGCCGTATTGGGCGAGGACGGATTGGGTGCGGGAGTCGGCTTCGGCGTGCGAGGCGGCGGGGAGGGGCGGAGTGTTGGCGGGTTGTTGCGGATTCGGGAGTGGCGCGGGAGGCGTTGCTGAGAGGACGGTTGTTGGTACTAGAGTGGCGGCAGACGCTATGGCGGCGCGGCGCGCGAATTCGCGGCGAGAGAACTTGTGATTGGGCATTGGAGGAGGCTACCGAATCAGCCGCGAAGCGTCAACCGCAGGAAATATTCGGACGAAACGCGGGCTGGCCGGACAAGGAAACTGACTTGTCCGGTCGCCAGCGCGTTTGAGACTTATTTGGGTGCGGGAACGTGGAAGATCAGGGAACGAGCCACGCTTGAGCGGGAGGCGTCAGTCTCGAGCAGGCTGGCGAAAAGATTGGCGATGGTGTCCTGTTCTTCCTGGGAGCGGTGTTCGCGGTCGGCGATGAAGGCAGCGCGAAACTTGTCCATCGCGGCCAGATCCTTGGTGTCGACCCACACGAAATGGGTGAAGTCGCCGCTGGTGCGGACTTCTTCGACCTCCAGGCCGTAGGCCAGGATTACGGCGTCGGCGAGGAGTTTGTCGAAGATCGGCTTGTTGTATTTTTCCCAGGCTTTGCGATAGTCGCCGCCTTTGCCGGGCTTGACCTTGACAAAATTGTAGCGGGTGAAGGGCAGAACGCCTGGTGGGCTGTTCGGCGACTCGTTGGTCACCAGAGTGCGGGTTACGTAGTCGTGAACTTTGCTCATGTCGGCGATTTCGCGGAGACGGTCGTTCACCGACCCAGCAGGCTTCGCACCCTTTTTCCCTACGGCGGCGCCTGAATCGCCCCCGCTCATCTTGGCGATCTGCGCGCGCATGGCGTTATCTACTTTCTCGATTCCGGACCAGTCGGCGACTTCATACCAAATCCAATGAGTTCCGGTGCCGGGCGCGCGGAGCATGGATGCTTGGACGCCCCAAGCCTGGACTACGCCGTCGGCCATGAGCTTGTCGCGTACCGGCTGGCCAACGGTCTTGACCAGATCGAGGAATTCATCTTCCTTGCCGGGCTGAATGGTGTACACGTACCAAAAAATGAGTGGCTGAGACGCAGCTTGCTGGGCGGCGGCGGAAATGCACGAAAACAACAGTGCCAGGAAACAGAAAAATAGACGCTTCTTCATAGTTCGATAGTTCTCCTTTGAAAGACGCTTGCCTGCTCGTGGGCGACGCGAGAATGCGATGGTGCAAGAAGCGCGGACGATGGAGCAGGTGCCAACGTCGTTGCTTGAAAGTGGGCCGACCTAGGTAAGTATGGGCATGTTTATAGCATCAGGATGGAGGAGCGTCAATCGGGTGCGGAGCGCCACCTTGCAGGGAAAATGTTTTGGGCGGTTAGCTGTCAGACTCAGTGAATTCGGCAAGCAGTCGGTCAAATCGCGCGGATCGGTCCGGTTCTTTGGCTTGTCCGAATTTCCAGCATTGCTTCAGTGTGTCTCTGAAATAAATATTCGATCTAGCAGCGCTCTCCGCCAACGCGAAGATGACGTCAAAATGATATTCCAACAAGTCTTCGAGTAAGCAGGTAGCGATCGCGGCTCTAAGATCTTCGTCTTGGTGTGAACCCCATTTCAAGACGAATGGCCAAATTAGTGAGGGTTCCCCCTCGGCGAAGAAAGCAATTTCTATGACGGCTTGCCACCGCGCGTCCTCGGTGCCTTCTGGCGCCGGAACTCCCGGAAGAAGCAACTCGGCTGCGGCAATAGCCTCTTGAGGAGTCATCTGTCTTGGCCCACAGGTATCAGTTTACCGCCGCAGAGATAGGGTTGCGCTAGCTAAGCGGATTCGGTGAAGGCGCGGATTTGGGATTCCAGGGCTTGGTTGTATTGGCGTTCGATTTGGAGTTCGGTTTGGACGATGGAAGCGTCTTGCAAGTTATTGGAAAGATGGCGAGGAAGTTGCGTCACCAACTGTCGTAGCGTGTGCCGTCGGCGGCGACCTTGTTCGAACGGGAATGAACCTCGTAGAGTCCCCTTGGCCTAAGCTCGGAGCCTAGATCCAGATCGCCGATTTCGCAAACCCAGTCCTTGCTCTCCGTGAAGGGATCGGTTGGAATCGCGGGCAAGTATTGTGCATCGACGAGATTTTGCAGCGACTGCGGTGGCCACTCTTTGTCAAGCGTGTAGCTATCGATCGCTATGCGCATCATGGATAGGTGCGAACGCAAAGTCGATTCGCGCGATTTCTCGGGCGAATTCCGGCAAATGCTTCCGGCTTGCGCCAAGAATACGCAGGCCAGACAGAGGACAGCCGCCACAACGGCCTTTGGTCCGGTCCTGAGGTTAGGTGGATTCGGTGATGGCACGGATTTGCGACTCCAGGGCTTGGTTGTATTGGCGTTCGATTTGGAGTTCGGTTTGGAGTTTTTTGATGAGGAGGTCGAGGTGAGCGATCTCCATGCGGAGTTTTTGGACGTCGGCTGGTGAGGCTGGGGGACGCTGGGCTTGCGGCGGTTGTTGCGCGAACGGCGATTGGCCGGGATTTGTTGAATGATTTGGCTGCGGGGCGTTTGGTTGTTGCTGGCGCGGGGTGAAGGCTTCGGCCAGCGAGCGGGTCCAAGCTGTTTGGGCGGTTTGGGCGGACTCGGGTTGCTGCGGCGCGTTCGCTGGGGGTTGTGCTGACGGGTCTAAAGACCCGCCACTACGGTTGGGTAGGAAGGCGGCTCGGGGTTGGGGCGCGAAAAGATTGTTGAGGGCGTTGGAGCCGGCAGAGCGCTCTTGGTTTGTCTGAGGCGCGGGAGTGCCTTTGGGATCGAGCAGAGCTTTTACTCGATTGATTAGTTCTTGGGGCTGAAAGGGTTTGCGGACTAGTTCGTCGGCTCTTACGGCGACGGCTTTGTCGGCGACGCTTTTGTTGACGACGCCGGACATGAGCACGACCGGAACGCCGCTGAGATCGGGATGCTGCTTGATGTGGCTGCAGACGGAGTAGCCGTCCTGGTCGGGCATGATGACGTCGGTGATGACCACGTCGGGGCGATTTTGTTCGAACTGAGCGAGAGCCGAGGCGGCGTCGGCGCAGGCGATGACGTTGACGTTCTCGCGGCGGAAAGCGATTTTGATGACTTCGCGCATGGTGGCGCTGTCGTCGATGAAATAGACAGTGGGCGTGCGCTTGGTTTCGGGCGGCGCGCCGGCTTGCGGCCCGGCAGGCGAATCGGGTTTCGTTTCGGCTCGCGTTTCTGGAACCGCGGGAAAGGGCATCAGTTCACTCATAGGGTCGCTCATAGGGCCTCGGTATCTGCGGTGTCGCGAGCAGATTCGTCGAACTCGCGCATGGCATCGAGCATTAGGTCCGTGGCCGAGCGCAGAACGGTGCGCTGAGCCGAGGTGGTGCCGTAGGTAAATTTGTAAACGCCGGAGCCGCCTTGCACGCAGCTCTTGAGAATGTGAATGACGGCTTCGTCGCCAAAGAGCGAGCCGCATTCGGCGTGCGTGATCTCGCCGGCGTCGAAGAAAAGGACGGCGTCGGTTTCGGCGGTGTTGATGTGGAGCGCGCCGGTTTGATGAGCGTGACCGAGCATTTGCATTACGCCGGGAAGATCGTGGTGTGTGAGATCCCCGCTGAGGCTGGTGTCTGACTGCGTGAGCATCTGCGTAGGCTGAAAGCCTTCCGCTTTGGAGATGAGGATTTGTTTCACGTGCGCGGCGATGACGTTGGGGGTGCGGCCGCGATCAATGTAATCGGCGCAACCGGCTTGAAAGGCTTCCATGAGCGCGCGCTGGCTGCCGTCACCGAGAGCGATGATGGGGAGAGCCGCGTTCTTCGGGTCGGCGTGAATGATGCGGGCGATGTCGAGGGCGTTCATTTCGCGCATGTTGGTGGCGCAGAGGATGGCGCTGGGAGCGTCGTATTCGATGGCGGTGAGCGCGAAAGAGGCTTGGGTGCTGCAGACGACTTCGAAGCCTTCGCGTTTGAGCGCGTCGCTGAGGCGCTTGGCGAAATAGACGTTGCTGTCGATCAAGAGAATTTTTGCGTGACGCTCGGCGGTGGTCATGGCTGTGTCTCCAGCGATGACTCCGCGAGATCAGGAGATGGGATGCGGCGCTTGGCTGGCGCGGGGCCGGGCGTGAGCGCGTCCATGTCGAGGACTTCGATAACTTCGCCGTTGTGGGAGAGCCAGCCGGCGACGTGAGGCGCGTCGTGTTCACTGGCGGCGGTGACTTCGGTGGTAATAAGTTCGCACTCTCCAGTGACCGGGAGAGCGATCCATTCTTTCTGAAAGCCGTAATCGCGGACGGCGAGTAGATAGAACCGGCGCGCGAGAATGCTTTTGCCGATGAGAATGTCGCCGACATCGCAAACGGGAATCATGCGGCCGCGGCGGAGGATTACGCCTTCGACTTTGGGAGTGCGATGCGGAAAGCGGAAGATGCGGCTGGGAGCGACGAGTTCAGCGATGTGTTTGGCGGCGAGCGCGAAGCGGCGGTCCCCCAGCCGGAGCAGGACGAAAGATTGCAGATCGAGTTCGGCGGCGACGGTCATTGGGTCAATTCATTGCTCAACGATGCGTTTTGCGCGTTCGCTTGATGCGCGTGCTGTGCTTCGAGCGCGGCATTGAGGAGCAGGATTTCGTCTGGCGTGAGAAAGCCTTCCGGGCTGACGACGGGGACGACGGTTTGATCCAGCGCGGTCAGACCGCGATACCAGTGGCGTTCTTCGTTGCAGAAAGAGTTGGGCAGAGATTGCAGACGGGTCATGGCGGTCATTTTGTCGATGCCGTCGATGAGCAGAGCAGTGCGCGTTTGGCGCAGGACGAAGACCAGGGTGCCGGGAGTTGGCGGCAAACCGAAATGCGCGGCGCCGTTGACGACGAAGAAGGATTTGTCGCTGCGCTGCAGGACGTGGCGGACTTTGCGCAAGCCGGGTGCCGAAAGTTCCGCGGAGGAACCGGCGAGGCTATCGACGCTGCGCACTTCCTGCACGGAAGCGGAGGAAATGGCGAAGAGCTGGCCGCCGACGCGGAACAAAATGATTTGCTCCGTGCGCATGGCGCGCGGATTTAGTGGGGTGGCGGCGGACATCAGCGAACTCCCGCGGGAGCCGGGCGGTAAACGCTGAGGACGCGCTTTTCGATAGCGGGATAAATGTCGTCGAGGCCGAGGACTTGATCGACGGCGCCGGTTTTGATGGCTTCGGCGGGCATTCCGAAAATTACGGAAGTGGCTTCGTCTTGCGCAAGAACGAGGCCGCCGGCGGATTTTATGGCCTTGGAGCCGTTGGCGCCGTCGTTGCCCATGCCGGTGAGAATGGCGCCGATGCTCATGGCGCCGGCGTAAGCGGCGACGGTTTCCATGGTGACGTCGATATTGGGGAGATAGCCGTTGACGCGGCCGGAGTTGCCGTCGAGCTGAATGCGGCCGGTGGGCGTGACGCGAAGATGCTGGCCGCCGGGGCAAATGTAAAAAGTGCCGGGCTGCAGCGATTCGTTAGGCTCTGCTTCTTTCACGCGGATGCTGGTGAATTCGGCGAGCTGCGCGGCGTATTGCGTGGTGAACGCAGCGGGCATGTGCTGCACGAGAATGACGGCAGCGGGAAAATCGCGCGTGAAACCGGGAGCCAGGCGCATGACCGTGGCGGGGCCACCGGTGGATGCGGCGAGAACAACGACCGGGAAGCGCTGATCGAGTCCGGAAGATGGCGCGGGGCGGACGGGTGCAGCGGCCCGAGGCGTTGGCGAAGGAGTTGCGCCAGCGTTTTGCAATGTTGCAGCGAAGCGCGAGGCGGTGCGCACGACGCGCACCTTGGCGGCGATACGAACTTTGCGGAGAAGGTCGTCCTGGATGCTGTGCATGTCCAGATCGATGCCGCTGGAAGGCTTGGCAACGAATTCGATGGCGCCGAGTTCGAGAGCGCGGAGGGTGCTGGCGGCGCCTTCGCGCGATTCCGAGCTGACGATGACGATCGGGCGCGGATTGGTGGTCATGATTTCGGCGGTGGCTTGCAAGCCGTCGACGTGGGGCATGTTGATGTCCATGGTGATGACGTCGGGCTTGAGCGATTCGGCGAGCGAGACGGCTTCGCGGCCGTCTTTGGCGTGGCCGACGACTTGAAGCTGCGAGTCGGCGTTGAAAATGGTCTCGAGGACTTTGCGCATGAAGGCGGAGTCGTCAACGATGAGCACGCGAAACTTTTTGATGGGAGGCGGAGTCATGGCGGAATTCTTTACGCGACCGGGACCGGCTGGCGCGTGGCCTCCCTTCCCATGAGCTGTTCGACTGCGGCGATGAGCTGATCTTCCTGCACGGGCTTGGTGAGGAAAGCCGCGGCGCCTTCCTTCACGGCGCGGTCGCGATGCTTGGCTCCGGCGCGCGAAGTAACCACCATTACCGGGATGCGGCGAGTGGTGGGACTCTGGCGCAACTGAGCCATCAGTTCGTATCCGGTCATGCGCGGCATTTCGAGGTCGGTGATGACCAGGTGGCAACCGTGCTGGGAGACGAGTTCGGCGGCTTCGAGACCGTCGGCGGCGAGCTTGACGCGGTAGCCGTTTTTCTCGAGCATCCGGCCGACAAACTTGCGGACGGAGATGGAATCGTCGGCGACAACGATGACGCGCTCTTGTTCAACGCGGTCGATGGCTTCGCTGGGGATAGTGCCCCGCGCGACGGCCGCTGAACCGGGCGCGAAAATGCGGGCGGCGCTGGCGGTGGCTTGAATGGCGCGGCGCTCCGTGGGCTCGGTGGCGACCATGCGATTGAGATCGATGAGAAGAATGAGGCTGCCGTCCGGAGCGATGGTGGTGCCGGAGAAAAGTTTTACGCGACGGAGGTATTCGCCGAGATTCTTGATGACGATTTCGTCTTTGCCGATGACTTCTTCGACGACGAGGCCGATCTGGCGATTGCCGGCGGTGGCAACGACCATGCGGAAGTAGCCGTTGATGGGTTCGAGCGGCGGCAAGCCGAGATAAGTATCGAGGCGAATGACTTCGGTGACGACGTCGCGGACCTTGGTGAGAAGTTTCCCGCCGATGTCTTCGATTTCGTCGGCGCGGATGCGGCGAATTTCTTCGACTACGGCGAGCGGGAGAGCAAAGTTGGTGCCGCCGCAGCGGACGAAGAGAGCGGGCGAGATGATGAGAGTCAGCGGAACCTTCAGCGTGAACTTGGTGCCTTGACCGGCGTTGCTGACGATGTCGATTTCGCCGTTGAGCGCGTTCAGATTGGCGCGGACGACGTCGAGGCCGACGCCGCGGCCGGCGAGTTCGGTCTTTACAGGTGCAGTGGAAAAGCCCGGGTGGAAAAGCATTTCGCGGAGGTCGCGCTCGGTGAGGCGATCCGCGGTTTCGGCGGAGACCAGACCGCGCTCGATGGCGCTTTGCTTGACGCGTTCGTAGTCGATGCCGCGGCCGTCGTCTTCGACTTCGATGTAGATATGGTTGCCGCGATGATAGGCGCGCAGGGAGACTTTGCCGGTTTCCGGCTTGCTGGTGGCGCTGCGATCGGCGGGATTCTCGATGCCGTGGGCGACGGAATTGCGGACGAGATGGACTAGCGGGTCGGAAATTTGTTGGATGATGCTGTTGTCGAGCTCGGTTTCGCTGCCGCTGAGATCAAGTTCGACTTGCTTGGCAGCGGATTTTGCGGCGTCGCGAACGGCGCGCGAAAGACGCGAATAGAGCGTGCCGATGGGCACCATGCGTGCGGCGGTGAATTCATCCTGCAAGTGATGGGCGAGTTTGGTGAATTCGTCGATGTCGCCTTCGACGCGTCCGATGAAGCCTTGCAATTGCGAGAGGACTTCGTTGACGTCGGCGGAGATTTCCGCCATCGAGCGGGAGAGAATATTGAAATCGTCGTAGCGGTCCATCTCGAGTTCGCTGAACTCGGACCAGACGGAAGTGTCGCCGGCGGCGACGCTGGTCAGCATCTGCGGAGTAGGAGACGGGTTGCGCTGGCCGGGCAAGGGCATGCGTGAAGAGCTGATGCGATTGAATTCGTATTTTTCCTGGAACTCGCCTACTTTGCCTTGCAAGCGTTCCTTGGAGAAGCTGAGAGTGTCTACGAGCTTTTCTAGCTCAGCGACGCGACCGACCATACGGGTGCGGTTGATTACCAGTTCGCCGACCGTGTTCATCATGCGGTCGAGGCGTTCTAGGGCGATGCGGACGGATTTGGCGGCGGCCGCAGCGGGCTGCGGCTTGCCGGATTTCTTGGCGAAAGCGGCTGCGGGACGAATTTCTGCTTCCTGCTCGGCGTTTTCTTCACCAGCTAGTGCGTTGGCGAAGGCTTCGGCTTCTTCCGCGTCGATCGGAGCGTGCTCGGCGATGCGGCCAAGCAGGGAATCGACGCCGGTGCGCATTTCCGTTTCGTCGGTCCACTGGCGATGCAGAGTTTTCTTGAGAACATCGACAGACTCAAGACAGATATCGACGATGTCGGGAGAAGGTTCGAGTTCTCCATCGCGGATGCGGCCGATGAGATCTTCGACGCGGTGAGCCATGGCGCCGAGACGCTTGAGGCCTACTTGAGCGGCGGAGCCCTTTACGGTGTGAATGGCGCGGAAGAGTTTGTTGATTTCCTCGGGATTGTTGTTGCCTTCGAGGGAAATCAGACAATCGCTGACAATTTGCAGATGCTCTTCGGCTTCGGGCTGGAAGAATTCGAGAATTTCGTCGGGAACTTCGTCGTCAATAGGCAGCGCGTCGAAATAGGAACCTGTCGCTGCGGCGACTGCTGACGGTTCGAAAGAAGTGGAGGCGCTGCCGGCGTGAGGAGCGGGCTGCGAAAGATTGAGCGGCGGTGGCTCGGTGGGGAATGCGAAGCGATAGCGCTCTTTGAAGGCGGCGATGTCTTCGATAACTTCCTGGCCGGTATCGCTGATTTCGAGGAGATCCGTTTCGAGCAGAGAGATTCCATCGGAAAGGAATTCGGTGAGCGGGCCGTGCAAGTCGCTGCCCAGCGTGGCGTTGGTCGCGTATTGAAAGACGTGCGCGAGCTTGCCGGCGATTTCGGAAAAGCGTGGGAACCCGTAGCTGGCGGAAGTGCCGCTGAGCGTGTGCGCGGCGATGTAGAGGCGCTCGAGGTCTTCGTGGCGCGGCTCAATATCCTGCAGTACGCTGACGTACTCGCGTAGATATTGCAGATGCTCCGCCGCTTCCTGGAGGAACATCTCGACGGCTTCGCGATCGAGCGAGCTCACGCGCGTCCCTCCGTGACGAGTTCTGCTTTCTGCGATTCTTCGGCAGTCGGCTTGCGATACAGAATGCAGTCGTTGAGTACGATGGCCTGAAATTTAACCGCCGGCATCTTGGAAATGGATTCGGAGTGGCCAAGGAATAGATAGCCACCGGGTTCCAGCGTTTCGTAGAAGCGCTGCACGAGTGCGCGGCGGCGCTCTTCGGTGAAATAGATGAGCACGTTCATGCAGAAAATGATGTCCATGCGCCCGACGTAGACGGCTGAAGCCAGGTTGACTGGCGCAAAGCTGACCAGCTTGCGCAAGCGCGTGCGGACTTGATGGCCGTCGCGAACCGGCGAAAAATGCGTGGCGAGCTGCTTCTCGGAAACGCTCTTGATGCTGCGGCCTGCGTAGACGCCGTTTTCGGCGTGCTTCAGGGCGATACGGCCGATGTCCGTGGCCAGGATTTCAACGTTCCAGGAGTCGGCGAAGGTGAGCGAATCAGAAATCGTGATGGCAATGGAGTAAGGCTCTTCGCCAGTAGAGCAGCCGGCGCTCCAAATGCGGAGCGTGCGGGGATTCTTCCAGAACTTCTTGACGTGCAGCTCGGGCAAGACGCGCTTTTCGAAAGCTTCGTAAACACCGGGATAGCGGAAGAAGCTGGTTTCCTGCGTAAGGAGGCGCTCGAGCAGTGCTTCGTACTCGACGTTGGACTTGCGAATCGCGCGGAGCAGACCGACGCCGCGGTCCAGGTGCTTCGCGTGAACGTGTTCCTTCACCCGCGTGGAAAAGAACCGCTCGCGCGAGTCGTCAAAGTGGATGCCACTCCGCTCTTCAATCAGCATGCGGATCTCGCTCAACTCGTGTTCGCTCAACACCGGTCCCGGACGTTCGGTCATCGTGTTTACGCTCAGCCCGGCACCAAGCCGGGCAGGGAATCACTGTTTACCGCAGAGCGCCGGCTGGGACGGGCCGCTCGGAGTCTTCGCGAATGCCGGGATTTCCGTTGGCATTCTTGTTGGCCGCGCGAAATTGCGCGAGCGCTTCGTTGAGCTGATCGGACAGCTTGACCAGCTGGCTGACGGTAGCCACGGTGCCGCGCGTTCCTTGCGACGTCTGCCGCGTAATGCTGGAAATGATTTGCATGGCGTGCGCGACGCCTTCCGTGCCCCGGACCTGCTGTTTGGAAGCGAGCGAAATTTCCTGGACGAGTTCGGCGGACTGACGAACGACGTTGGAAATGGCGTCGAGAGCGCGTCCGGCCTGATCGGCGAGTTGCGCGCCGCCTTCCACTTCCTTGGTGCCTTCTTCCATGACCACCACCGCTTCGTTGGTCTCGGCCTGAATGGCTTTGATGAGCGCGGCGATGTCTTTGGTGGCGCTGCGGCTGTGTTCGGCGAGCTTGCGGACTTCGTCGGCGACGACCGCGAAACCGCGGCCTGCTTCGCCGGCGCGCGCTGCCTCAATGGCGGCGTTGAGCGCAAGGAGGTTGGTCTGCTCGGTGATGTCGTTAATGACGTTGATGATTTCCGAGATTTCGAGAGAGCGATCGCCGAGGGACTTGATTTTCTTGGCGGTGGCCTGCACGGAAGCGCGAATGCGCTGCATACCTTCGAGCGTATCGCGCACGGCGCGGTTGCCTTGTTCGGCGGCGTCGAGAGCGCGGCGCGCGGCTTCGGCGCTGGCTTCGGCGTTGTTGGACACTTGCTTCATGGAGACGGTGAGCTCTTCGACGGCGCTCGAAGTGTTGGTGATTTCCTGGTCTTGTTGCGTGGCGCCGGCCTGCATTTCGTCGGCGGCGACGAGAATGTTGTTGGAGCAGGCGGTGACTTCCATGGCGGCTTTGCGGACGCGCTCGAGAACCTTGGTGAAGTTGTCGAGCATGTAGTTGATGGAGTCGGTGACGTTGCCGAGGGCGTCGTTGGTGACTTTGCCCCGGAGGGTCAGATCGCCGCGCGCCACTTGATTAATGACGCTGAGAAGCTCGGTGATGCTCTTCTGCAACAAATCGCTGGCTTCCTGATTGACGGTGGCTTTGGAAACGCGGGCCACCGCGCGATTCAGGTTGTCCGCGATGTAGCCGAGTTCATCGCTGGTGCCGACTTCAGCGCGCGCGCGGGGATCGCCGGCCGCAAGGCGCTCGGAGAATTCCGCGAGCTCCTGGATAGGACCGAGCAAGCCGCTGCCGAGTCTCCAGGCCAGGAACACGCCCATGCTGACGGCCAGTAGCAAGCCCAGCAGCACCGCGCCGCTCGCGGCGCTGGGCAGCGAGCCAAAATCGAGCATGAATGCTCCGCCAGATTCTTTGCCGGCGTGGTAGCCGAGTCCCAGGACACCGAACAGCACTAAGCCGTTCGCCAGGACGAGTGTCCAGATGGTCGAACTCAATCGCGATTTCATGCCTTCCTCCCAAATTCACTAGCGGAGCGCGCGCCGCAAGACGGCTGCGCAACCGAACTGTTCAAGTCCTTGGTCAAATCGTTGATCAAATGCTTGGCCCCGGAAAAATTTCGAGCAAGCGGCGCAGATCGATGACCAGCGCGAGCCGGTCGTCATGGCGCAACATGCCGATGCAATGCGGCACGTTTTCGGGCGCTTGATCGAGAAAATCATTGTCGGTCACCGAATAGGTACCGATGACTTCATCGGCGGCGATGCCGAGACGAATGTCGTCGTGATGCTCGCCACGTTGGTCGGCTCGAAGGGAGGCAACGACGACGTGCTTCGGCAAAAGACCGGGACGCCGGCCTTCGGTCATGGCGATGTCGATCAGCGGAATGATCGAGCCGCGAAGATTGAAAATGCCGACCAGGTAGGCCGGGCCGAGCGGCAGCTTGGTCACCAGCGGCCAGTCGAGGACTTCTTCCACGTCCAGCACCGGCAAGCAGAAACGTTCGCGGCCGCTGCGGAAGACGCAGTACTGCGACTCCGGTGGCCGCTCCTCGAGCGGGCCGAGAGCTTCCAGCAGATCGCCGGTCTCGGCGTCCGCGGGCAGTGGCGTCAGATGAAAATCTTCGTTCATTGCTTCTCGTTCGCTCCCAAGTTCATTTCACTACGCGAAACGCCGCACCGCGCGCAAAAGTTCCTCGCGCGTGAACGGTTTGGTGACATATCCGTCGGCACCCTGCTGCTCGCCCCAATAGCGATCGCTCGCGGTGTCTTTGGAGGTCACCAGGATTATCGGAATGGAATTGAATTCGGCATGGCCCTTGAGCTCGCGGCAAACTTGAAAGCCGTTGCGCTCCGGCATAACCACGTCGAGCAGGATGACGCTGGGGCGCTCCACGGCGATGGCTTCTTCGACGCGCTTCGGGTCGCTGATCCCCACCGGAGCGTAGCCTTCGTTTTCGAGCAGGCCTTGAATCAGCCGCACCTGAGAAGGCGAATCGTCGACGATGAGCACTTTCTTTAGCACAGCCGAAGTCTCTCCAGAGTTATCCGAAGGCTAGAGGTGCAAGTGCGGGGCCAGCTTGAGGGGTTCTTGCGGTAATGTGCCCGGATTGTATAAAGGCTTTGGAATGCGTGGTTTGCCGGAGTTCGGTGATGTCTAGCGGCGCGGTAAAGGGGTCGCCGTGCGGTCTTCCGTCTCAGCTTGAGATATGTTCTCAGACTCTTTCATCTCGTTCGCCAGCGATGAGAATCGCTGCATGATCTCGTTGATGCGCAGGGCCATGTTGTGGATGGTCTTGATTTGCGCCAGAGATTGCGCGGAAAGCTGGCCCGGCTCGAGTAGCAACAATTCGGCGTTGCCTAGCATGGAAGTCAGCGCGTTGTTAACGCTGTGCTTCATGTCGATCATGTAGCGGCCGAGAGTGGCGTAATTTTGGCTTTGGCTCGCGGTACGCTCGGCTTGCCGTGCGAGACGTACGGCTTCCGAGCGGCGAAGCGATTCGCCCGCGACGAGCAGCAGCGTCTGCGCCCAATCTTCGCGCAACGGCACATGGACAAGCCGCGGGTGCTTGACCCGCAGACTGCCTAGGTCCCCGGAATCCGCCGGAGCGCAGAGAATCACAGCAGCGGCCGGTTCAAGCGAACGCAGAATGCCCGCAAGTTTGCCATCCTTCACGGGACCCACGACAACCAGATCGTGCGGCGCGATCTCGTGTTCCCGCCAAAGCGAACTGCCGAGGACCGTGATCGCCGGAGCCTGGCGTTCCGTCTGCCAGCACGACGTGAGCAATCGGGCAAATTCAGATTCGTCGGTAAGAATCAGCACGCTTGCGTTTCGCAAATGAAGGCCTGCTCCCCGGTTTCTGTCCCACAAGAGCCAGATGAATCTGGCTCGTCCTGCAAATTCTTCACGAACTTGTGTGCGCACCCGCGGAAGTTGCGGCCCGGCCGGCCGCTTCTAGAGCTTTTCCGCTTCGTCCAGCGCGGATAGCAAGCGCTTCGTGCTAATACCCAGATTCACAGCGGCTTCGGTATCTTTTGCCTGCTTGGCGATGTCGACGCGCTCTTGCAGCCGCGTCACTTCGACGCGCGCGACTTGCAGTGCTAGGCCCAATGACGTTGCGTTGCCGGTTTCTTTGGCCGCTTCGAGGGCCGCGGTGACCATGGCGCGAGCCACGACCGCGCGGCGCAAATCTTCCGCTGTCGTGTCATTCTCGCTGACGAATGCCGTCACCTCCCACGAGGACATCAGAATCCGCGCGCCGCCGATTTTTACGGTGGTCATCGAGCGGCCTTTCGTCGGAGGCGTGGCGATGAGCTGCTCCCAGATTTGCTCCATGCACGTTTCAAAATCGAGCGCCGCCGCAGGCTCCACAAGTGGCTGCGCGTTCTGGACGGGGCGCTCGTTGCTTCTCGGCACAGGCGCAGAAGCAGCGGGCCGCGCGCCAGCCGGCGCGCCGGACATATTTTCGATGGTTTTTCCCGCAACCTTCTCGAGAGCATGCTCGACGTCAGTGCGCAAGCCCAGCAGCTTGTCAAACGCCTGGCTCACGGTGCGTTCCGTGTATTCCTTTTGAAAGGGCTGCTTCCATTCGTCGGCCATTTCTTTGACTTTGGCGAGCGGCTCGGCGCACGAAAGCCCGCAGTGGTGGCAGTCGATAATGCGCGCACCAGCAGCGTCGAGCTGGTTGAGGCCGGCGCGGATGGCAATGAGATCGGCGTGCATTAGCTCGATCAAAGTGCGGCGGAGAAGGAAGTTGAAGCGGATGAACGCAACCATGGCCGGCGGTTCGTAGAACCCATCGCCGGCAGTCTCTTTGACCTTGCGGCCTTGCTCGATGAAATCGGTCTTGAGAATCTCGCGCAGGCCGCGAAGACTTCGCAGCGCTACGATCATCTTTTCCAGCGGCTCGGCCCACGAGAGCGGCTTCGTGCCGACATCGCCGAGAACTGGTTGCATGACCTGCGCTACGTCGGCAATTTCGATCTGCTTATGATAAATCTTGGGCGGCGCGCACAGCGCGAAATACTGCACCAGCAAGAAGTCCACTTTGTCGCGGTCGGTCTTCGTCTTGAGCGATTTGCGCCAGTGCCGCTGGATCAGTGCCCGCAAGCCGCTCTCGCTTGCATTCAGCGTGGTCATCTGCAGAAGATGCCGCAGTTGGTGCACCAGCACCCGCTGATCCATCGAATCGAGCCAGCTCTGCACCTGGCTGAAGAGCTCGATCTCCGGCTTCTCGGGCAACGTCCGCTGGCCCGCTGGAAACGGGATCTCGAACTCGAGCTGCTTCGCCAGCGCCAGGTAAATCGGAAACACCGAGCAAGATTCCGTCCACTGCGTCTGCCGAGGGCTTTCTTTTCGGTCAGGAGCTGGGATGTTCAGTGTCGTCAGCATTTTTGTCACGGCTGTGTCACCCAATCGCAAGCACCCTGCAAGAATCGAACGGCAACGGCCTTTCGTCCATCCTGATACTGCACCGCGACCACGGCCGCCTCCGCCGCACGTCCACGCCGATCGCGATCCAATTTGACCCGGTCATCGAATTCCAACGGCAGCTTCGAGAGAAAAATGGCGTGTTCTGGCCCGCAATACTCGACCACCGTGGATTCCCGCAGGCTGCTATCGCTGTTGCGCAACGCGGTGACCTGCACGGGAATGCGAACCGCTGACGCCGAAGGAAAAAAACGGGCCAACTGTTTGGCACAAGTCGCTTCGTCTGCCACCTGCGCGCCCACCTCAGCCTCGTGTGAACCCTTCACTTACCCTCGCAACCCGTGAACGCCCTCGCGAGCGCTCCCTTTGTACTGTGCCACGCGGCCAGCCACACCCCACACCCGTGAGACGCAACCGCCCAGCAGGGGAAGTGCACGCTGAGAGCCAAAAAAAGAACCGGATGTGCGGAGGTGAAGTTGCAGAAACGGCGAGGCTTAGGAATTGCCGGCCGGCCAACGCAGGCTCACGCGTCTCAGCCTGAAACGTCTGCGTCTCATTGCTCTGAACTAGAAGTGGTCAACCAGCGGCCATGAGACGCGCCGTTAGTTGGACTGCCCGCGTGCTTGCTCTTCCGCCAGCTCGGATTTGAGAGCAATGTTGTAGCGCTTCAGCTTCCGGTATAGCGTCGCGCGGCTGATTCCGAGCATTTTTCCGGCCAGTGCCTTGTCCCCGTTGGCCTGCTCGAAAACGCGGAGTATGGTCATCCGCTCCATTTCGGCGAGCGCTGTGGTGGAGAGCGAAGCGGCATCCTGGACCGACCCGCCGCCCGCTGTTTCCGGCTGTTCGCTGCGAATCGCCGGAGGCAGATCGATTACATCGATAGTCTGCCGGTCGCGGTCGCCCAACGCCACCGCCCGCGCGATGCAGTTTTCCAGCTCACGGACATTTCCCGGCCAGTCGTAATGCAGCAAGCTCTTCATAGCCCCGGCAGTCACCTGGAGCGGCGTGCCCTTGGCGTAGCGGTCCAGGAAGTGATGCACGAGCATGGGAATGTCCGAACGCCTGTCGCGCAACGGAGGCAGGTGCACGGTCACCACGTTCAAACGGAAATACAAATCCTTGCGAAAAGTTCCTTCGCGATACGCGGCTTCCAAGTCGCGATTGGTGGCGGCAATCACGCGCACGTCGACGTCCACATTTTCGTTGCTGCCGACCGGGCGCACTTCCTTCTCCTGCAGCACGCGCAAGAGTTTGGCTTGCATCTCCAGCGGCAGTTCGCCGATTTCGTCCAGAAAAATCGTGCCGCCATTCGCGGCCGCGAAAAGACCGGCCTTCGACTTCATCGCTCCGGTGAAGGCGCCCTTCTCGTACCCGAAAAGCTCGCTCTCCATGAGCGTTGGCACCAGTGAACCGCAATCGACGGCCACAAAAGGCGTTTTCGCCATGGCGCCGCGAAAGTGGATCGCGCGCGCCACCAGCTCCTTGCCCGTACCGCTCTCGCCCGCGATCAGCACTGGGGTCCGCGTATCTTTGAGCCGCGCGATCATGCGCATTACGTCCTGGATGTTTGCGGAAGTGCCGATAATGCCGTCGAGGTTGTCCTCGGTGTTCACACGCTCCCGTAGAAACTCGTTTTCCGTGACCAGGCGAACCTTCTCAGCCATGCGCTGCAGCAAAAGCCGCATCTTTTCCACGCGAAACGGCTTTTCAATATAGTCGTAGGCTCCGAGCTTCATCGCATCCACCGCGGATTCGATCGAGCCGTGGCCGGTCATGATGGCCACTTCCGTGTGCGGAAGCAGCGCCTTGGCCTGCTTCAGCAGCTCCACACCGGACTTCGTCGGGAGCTTAAGGTCCGTCAGGAGCAGATCCGGAGCGTCCGCCTCCAGCCGGGCCATTGCCGCTTCGGCGCTTTCCGCTTCCGTGCAGGCATATCCCAGCGTGTTTCCGATGGTCATGCACAACCGCCGGATGCTTTGCTCGTCATCGACTACCAATAATCGTGTTTTTGGCTCGGCGCTCATGGTTTCCCGAAAGTTTTCTCCACGATAGAAATGAGTTGCTGAACTCGAAAAGGTTTCTCGATGCAGGGCGTGCCGCTTTGCGCCAGCAAAGCTTGCGTCTCGCTATTGGCGGTATCGCCGCTGATCAGGATGATGCGCTCGCGCAATTCCGGCCGGTGCGCCTGAATCCACGCATGTACATCGGCTCCGTTCACCGCACCGGGCATGCGAATGTCCGAGATGACGCCCCCAAACGTTCCGCCGCTGAGCTGCTCCAAGCCTTCGGATCCCGAGTACGCATGAACGACTTCGTATCCCTTGCGTTCCAACGCCGCTCGTAGAAAGGCAATTACCGAAGGTTCGTCTTCGATGAGGAGAATCGGCGCTACCGTTTTCCTGGACAAGATTGCTTTCATCGTCCAGCCTCTTTGGCCGCAGCCGAACGAACCGTAGCCTCCGTCGCCACCGGGACGCGCACAACGAAAGTGCTGCCTCCGTCGTCGTTGTTCGCGCATTGAATCTCGCCGCCATGCGCGCGCACAATTCCGTAACAAATGCTTAAACCGAGTCCGGTCCCCTTACCCGGATGTTTTGTGGTGTAGAACGGATCAAAAACGCGCTCCGGCTGCGCGATTCCCGGGCCGTTATCCGAGATGGCCACCTCAATGATGTCCGCCATCCGCCGCGTGCTGATGTGGATTCTCCCTCGCTGCTTGGCTTCCTGTACCGCGTCATAAGCGTTATTTAGAATGTTCAGAAACACTTGCTGCAGTTGCTGAGCATCTCCTAACGCCGGAGCCAGCGCATCTTCAAAATCCTCTTGGACTTCGACACCGTGGCTCGCGAAGTCGTAGCTGCGCAGTTTGATCGTCTGCCGCAGCACCTGATTGACCTGCACCAGTTCGCGTTGCACCGGCCGCTGCCGCGCAAAGCTCAGCAGGTCCTGCACGATATCCTTGGTGCGCTGCGTTTCTTGCAGGATGATTCCCAGATCTTCGCGCGCCGAAGCCGGCACTTCCGGATTCTCCAGCAGCAGGTCGGTGAATCCCAGAATCGCCGCCAGTGGATTGTTCACTTCGTGCGCTACGCCCGAGACCAGCCTGCCAATCGTCGCCATTCTCTCGCTGTGCGCCAGCTTGGCCTGCAGCAGCGTCGCATCCGTGATGTCCGTCATCACCACCACGATGCTGTTCACGGCGTTCTGCTCGTCGCGCATCGGGCTCAAGCTGATCGAAAAATGGCCCATCGAGCCGTCGCTCCGGCGCACCCGCAGCTCGATGTTTTCCACCTGCTGGCCGTTCGCCGTGGTTTCCAGCGCCGCTTCGAAATCTTCCTGGTGCGAAGGATCGACCCACACCACCAGCCGGTGCCCGATCAACTCTTCTTCTTGATAACCGGCTTCGTAGCAGCGCCGGTTGGCGTAGCTGATCAGTCCCGCGGTATCGAGAACCAGGATCATGCTCTGCGTGGTGTTCAGAATTTTCTGGTTGAAGTCGCGTTCGCGCTGCAGTTGCGATTGAAAGGTCTTTTGCTCGGTCACGTCCAGCATCAAGCCGCGAATCTGCACGATTCGTCCGCGCGCGTCGCGCACCGCGGTGATGTTCTGCAGCGTGTGCAGCAGCGTTCCGTCCTGGCGCCGCAGCGTCTCTTCGTAATTGCGCAGCACTCCGCGCTCCGCCAGTGCTTCGAGGAATCGTTCACGTGCTTCCGGCGCCGGATACAAGTGCGTGCTTACGTCGGCGCGCAGCAGTTCTTCGCGCGATGTGTAGCCGAGCATCCGCACCATGGCGTCATTCACGTCCAGGAAACGTCCATCCGGCGTGGCGAAGAAAAGGCCTTCTTGGATGCTGTCGAAAAGCTCCCGGTAGCGGCGCTCCGCTTCCCGGCGGTCCGTGATGTCCTTGAGCACATGGATGGTTCGCGTGTCGTCGTCCGAAAGTCCGGGAGTTCGCGAAGTGGAGACCAGGAATATGCGTTCCGCCGAAGCGGCAACATACTCTTCACGCACCTGTTCCGTGTCCTTGCAAAAGGGGCAGGGAAGCGCGCTGCCCGTTTCCGCAATCTGCCGCAGCGTGCCCATGGCCTCGCCTACCAGCGCGACCGGCGGCACGCCGAGATGCGAAGCCAGCGAGCGGTTGGTGCGCACGATCTTCCAGGCCCGGTCGTGCACCACGATGTAATCGCTGATCGCATCGATGTCTTCGACCCACTGACGCTTGGAGCGCTCTAGTTGCGAAAAGCGCCGAAAGTTTTCCAGCGAGAGCGCGGCGTGGCTCGCCAGCGCTTCCAGCAAATGGACCTCGTCGGTGCTGATCGCCTTCCGGTCCATCAGCAGGCACAGCGTACCCAGACGCTCGCCGTCGCTGGCCGCAATCGGCACCAGGACAGCGCTGGCCATGGGCGTCGCGCCCTTCAACGATGCCGCGAGCCGTGCATCCAGCGGCACGATTTCGATCCCGCTCCGTGGTTCGCGCGCTCGTTCCAGCAGCCAGTTCATCCCGGAAGGCGAGTCGGCGCTTTCTATTTCTCCCGCGACGTGCAGTTCCGTCTCGCGCCCGCGGAACACCGCAACTCCGCCCCACGCGGCTTTCAGCATTTGTACCGAGCGTTCCGCAAAACGTTGCAAGAAATCGGGGAGATGCCGCGATTGCGCCGCTTCAACGGCCAGCGCCATCAGGTCGGCGGCGCGCTGCGCAGCAGGAGATTCCGCGGCAGGCTTACTCGGCACGGCGAGCACGCGACTTCGCAGTTTGCGCTTGGCTTCAGGCATGAGAGGTTGCGGCGAACGTCTGTCTCAAATTGCTAAGACCGCCACGCCTCCACGGTAAGCGCCAGTCTCATTCTGAGTCAACCGTACTCCGGTCCTTTGTTGCTAGTTCGTGTATGCCTTCAGAGCTTGTCGAACTGGCCCACGTCTCAGCCTGAGACCCCGCGACGCTCTTGCCATGTCGATTGAGACATCTGCAGAACGCCAACCGCTCTTCGCGATTGTGGTGCGTGCTCGTAAAGCTATGCCGGTCTGACACTTAGGCACGATGCGCCGGGAAATTCTTTTGCGGTGTAACTGGCCGGGCCGTGGCAGCCCACGTGCCTTCTCTACCGCGGGGTTATCTACCTTTGTCAGGAGGGGTGGGTGTCGATGAGATCTCGTAGGACTTGCAAAGTGCTCGCGGCTGCGGCGGCCTGTTTCTTTTTGGGAGCCAGCGCATTCGCGCAGATGGGTACGACCGACGAAGGCAAGCGCAAGGTCAAGAACAAAACCACGCCAGCGTATCCCGAGCTCGCGCGGCGCATGAACGTTACCGGAAAAGTCAAAATTGAAGTCGTCATCACACCCGATGGCCATGTCAAAAGCACGCGCGTGGTCGGCGGACATCCGTTGCTCGTTCAGGTCTGCCAGGACGCCGTCAAGGAATGGAAGTTCGTGCCGGCGCCGGAAGAGACCACGCAAGTTGTCGAATTCGATTTTAAGGGGTCTGGGAACTAAGAAGCGCGCGTGAGCAAGAGGCCGCTCCGCTGGGGGCGCTCTGAAGCAAGCCGCGAAACGCGGCGAGCGGAGGCAATTGGCAATGACCATTGGCAAGAAACTGTACATCGGCTTTGGAACCATCCTCGCCGTAATCTCGCTGCTCTTTTTCGTCAACATCATCGCGGGCATCAAGGAGAGTTCGGCGCGGAGAGACGCCAAGCTGGCTCTCGACAGCGTGCGCAGTCTCGAGGCCGTGCGCTACGAAATCATGTTGAACAGCCTCAACTTGAACAATTTCCTGCTGAGCGGCGATCCGCGCGACGAGGAGAAAGTCAACAAGGGCTTGACCGACCTGAGCGACATGATCAAGCGCGGCCAGGCGCAGGCTTCCAACGAGGCTGTGCGCACCGCTTTGATTCAAGTGGACAGCACCGAAGCCAGTTGGGCCGACAACTTCGCCAAGCCGCTGCTTGCCAAACGCCACCAGGTCGATTCCGGCGACGCCACCGTTTCCGATCTGCAGATCTTCTATCTGCAAAAAGACCCGGCCTCCTGGCTCACTAAATCCTCCGTGGTCCTCGATCAGACGAATTCCGACATTGGCAAAGCGCTGGACGAAACGACGGCTTCGGCAGGCCGCGCCAGCACCATCAGCACTGCCGTAACCACGGTTGGCACGTTGATCGCTCTCATCGCCGGCGGGTTCATTGCCGTCTACACCGCGCGGTCGATCACCGAGCCGCTGACGCACCTGATCACCGTGGCCCGCGAAATCGGCGATTCCGGCGACCTTGACCAGAACATCGACATTCATCGCAACGACGAAATCGGCGCACTGGCCACCACCTTCAATAATATGGTCGCGTACCTCAAAGAAATGGCCAGCGTTTCGATGGCTGTCGCCGAAGGCGATTTGACTGTCGAAGTCGTGCCGCGTTCGAAGCGCGACACCCTCGGCAACGCTTTCTTGCGCATGTCCCACGGTTTGCAGGATCTGGTCCGCACCACGCGCGATTCCGCCGGCCAGGTTTCCGCCGGCTCCAATCAGGTTGCCGGCGCCGCCGACGAATCGGCCAAGGTCAGCGTACAAGCCTCTTCCGCCATCGAGGAAGTCACCAGCACCATGCACGAGATGAGCGTCAACGTGCAGAACGTCGTCAAGAACACCCAGGTGCAAGCTTCCAGCGTCGCGGAAACCTCCGCCTCCATCGATCAGATGGTCACTTCCATTCAGCGCGTCGCGGATACCGCCAAAGTTCTACTCGACATCGCCAACCGTTCCCGCGAAGAAGTCGTCACCGGCATTCAGACCATGGAGAAGGCCACTGACGGCCTCAACCGCACCAATCACGCCATTCAATCTTCCGCGGAAATCATTAACATTCTCGGCCACCGCGCCGACGATATCGGCAAGATCATTGAAGTCATCGACGATCTCGCGGAACAAACCAACCTCCTGGCCTTGAACGCCGCCATCGAAGCGGCGCGTGCCGGCGAACACGGCCTCGGCTTCGCGGTTGTTGCCGACGAAGTCCGCAAGCTCGCCGAAAAATCCACCCAGTCCACCAAGGAAATCGCCGACCTCATCCAAAGCATTCAGCGCGAAGCCAAGCAAGCCGTCGAAAACATGGAACGCAGCACCCGCATCGTCGAGGAAGGGCTCAACCTCGGCAACGATCTCGGCGCCGCTCTCCACAAAATCTCCAACGTGGTCACCGAAGTCTACAAGTTCTCCCAGGAAATCGGCGCCGCCACCAACGAACAATCCGTCGGCTCCGCGCAAATCGCCAAAGCCACCAGCCGCTTGACCGAAATCACCCAGGAAATTAATTCCGCGGTCGAGGAGCAAGCTTCCGGTGCGCAAGCCGTCGTCCGCGCCATGGACAAGATGCGCGAACTCGTGCAGCAGTCCGCTTCCAGTTCCACTGAGCTTTCCGCCGCCGCCGAGCAGATGCTCAAGCTTTCCCGCAATTTGCTCGACAGCATGGACCGTTTCTCTCTCGACCGCTCGATGAGCCAGAACCGCCCGCACAAGGCCGATGTTCGCGGCCAGCGGCGCCCCGGCGATTCCCGGCGTTCGGAAGAGTCCGAGTACGCCGAGCTGGTTCGCTCCTGAGGGCGCGGAGACTCGCTGATGGAAAAGGATCTACAGGTCGTCGGGTTTCGCATCGGAAATGAAACGTACGGCGTGCGTATCGGCGCCGTTCGCGAAATCGTGCGCGTTCCCGAGATCACCGCGGTTCCCAGCGCGCCCGATCTCATCGAGGGTGTGATCAATCTGCGCGGCAAAATCATTCCGGTGATGGATCTGCGTAAACGCTTCGGCCAGACCGAAGTCCATCACGACAAGAAGAATCGCATTCTCGTCGTCGAGCTGGACAACAAGCTGCTCGGCCTCATCGTTAACGCCGCTTCCGAAGTGCTCAAAATTCCGCCTTCGGAAATCGAAGCGCCCGGCACGGTCTTCGCCGAAGGCGAATCCAGTTACGTCACTGGCGTCGGCAAGCTCAAAGGCCGCCTCATCATTCTGCTCGACATCACCAAGCTTTTGCATCGCCCGGAGTTCAAACGCCTCGAGGAGGTCGCGGAACCCGTCGCCGCCGCCAAGTAAAGCTCGTTCGCATCGCGCCTGAACGCAGCTGAACCGCCGGATCGCCGCCCGATCACGCTATGGGAACTCTTACCGCCCAGATTCAGCTCACCGAAGCCGAATTGAAGTTGCTGCAAACTCTCGTCTATCAGGAATGCGGCATGTTCTTTGATGAGCGCCGCTCCCATTTTCTCAAGGACCGCTTGCAGCGCCGCCTGAAAGTCTGCCAGCTCGATTCCTTCTACAGCTACTATCGCCTGCTCACCAGCCGCGAAGGCAAAGCCGAACTCGCGCTGCTCCTCGAGAATCTCACCGTCAACGAAACCAGTTTTTTCCGCAATCGCCCGCAGCTCGATCTCCTGCAGAAAACCGTTCTCGAAGACGTTCTTCGCCGCAAACAAGAGCGCCGCGATTTCACTCTCCGCGTTTGGAGCGCCGGCTGCTCCTCCGGCCAGGAAGCCTACTCTGTCGCCATTCTTATCGCCGATGCTCTCGCTTACTACTACCTGCGCAACCCGCTGCCGTTTGAAATGCCTTCGCCCAAGCCGCTCATTCCTCCGCCATGGAAACTCGAAATCGTGGCTTCGGACATCAGCTACGCCAGCCTGCGCGCTGGCGGCGAAGGACTGTACACCGAGCAGCAGATGGAGCCTGTCGACTACACCGTCCGCCTCCGCTACTTCGAAAAGGCCGGCGATAAGTACGCCGTAAAAAAACAGCTTAAAGATCTCGTTCAATTCGACTTCCACAATCTCAAAACCGAATTTCTCCCCCGCCGCAACGACATGATCTTGTGCCGTAACGTCATGATTTATTTCGACGAAGCCGAACAAAAGCGCCTCATCGAAAAATTCTGGCATTGCTTGAATCCCACCGGCTACCTCTTCGTCGGCCACGCCGAAAGCCTCTTCGGCCTCACCCAAAAATTTCGCATGGTGCACCTCAACAACGGCACCGCCTACCAAAGAATTGAGGCCGCTCCTTGAGCCGTCCTCCCGAAGATCGCAGCGCCGAGCTTCGCGCTCTCTTTTTCGAGAGCGCCGGCGAACTGCTGCAGTCTCTCAACGAAGCCGGCCTCGAGCTCGAAGCGCGTCCCACCGACGAAGCCGTCATTCGCCGCGTCCGCCGCGCCGTGCACACGCTCAAGGGCGATTCCGCCGCCTGCGGCTTTCACAAACTCAGCGAACTCGCTCACGAACTCGAAGACGTGCTCACTCCGCACATCGCGGAGTCCCGCGGCCCCCAGCTTGCTGAAGTCGTCCTCGCCGCCGCGGACAGCTTCGAAGCCATGCTCGCCGCTTACCAGCGCCGCATCGATCCGCCCGCCATGGAAGCTCTCCACGCCATGATTCGCGGCTTGCTCCTTGCCGGAACGCCCCCGAGCGAAGCGCAGCCGCCCGCGCAAGAAGTTCCCGCAAAATTTGCCTGGTCCGAGTACGAGCAGTTGATGATTTCTGAAGCCGTGCATCGCGGCGACACCGTTTACAACATCGCCCTGCGCATCGATCCCAACAGCCTCATGCGCGCCGCCGCCTTCCAGCTCATTCGCAATGTTCTTCACGGCACCGGCACGGTGATCGCACTCCGCCCTGAAGATAACGTCGCTGCTGCCTCCGTCGAAGTCGTCGAAGCCGCGGTTGCCAGCATTCAATCCGAAGAGCGCATTCTCCAGCGTTGTAAAATTCCTTCCATCGTTTCCGACGTGCGTCTCGAACGCGCCGCCACCGCCGAAGCTCTCGACCACGAACTTCTCGGCGACCTTCTCGATGCCCAAGCCGCGCAAGTCGCCGCCCACCCTGCCGACCCGGAAGAAAATGCCGCAGCGAAGCAACCCGGCGCAAGCTCCGCCGTCGCCGCCGTCGCCGAAAACAGCCTTCGCGTCGAAGCTGCCCGCATCGACGCCATCATGAATCTCGTCGGCGAGCTCATCATCGGCAAGTCCATGCTCCACCGTACGCTCTCCGAATTCGATCAGCGTCATTCCAAGGATCCTGCCCGCGGCAAACTAGCCGACGCTCTCGCTTTTCAGTCCCGCGTCCTCGACGAACTGCACAAGTGCGTCCTGAAAATTCGTATGGTTCCCGTCGAACAGCTCTTCCGCCGCTTTCCGCGCGTCGTTCGCGACGTCGCCAAGCAATGCGGCAAAGACGTCGCCCTCGAGCTCTCCGGCCAGAACACCGACCTCGACAAAGGCATTCTCGACGCCCTCGCCGAACCGCTCATGCACATTGTTCGCAACGCCGTCGACCACGGCATCGAGCCTGCCGAAGAGCGCATCAGCGCCGGCAAACCCGCTCGCGGCACTATCTATCTCAACGCCTATCACCAGGGCACCCAAGTCGTCATTGAAATCCGCGACGATGGCCGCGGCATCGACGTTCCCGCCGTAAAAAAGCGCGCCCTCGAAAAAGGCATCCTCAGCGCCGCCGAATTCCAGCGCATCACCGACCAGGATGCTCTCAACCTCATCTTCGAGCCCGGTTTCAGCACCGCCGCCGAAATCACCGAAGTTTCCGGACGCGGCATCGGCATGGACGTCGTGCGCACCGTCCTCGACCGCCTCAAAGGCACCGTCCATCTCTCCTCGCAGCCAGGCAAAGGCGCTACTATTCAGCTTCGCGCACCGCTCACCCTCGCCAGTATTCAAGCGTTGCTCTTTCGCGTCGGCGGACGTCTCTTTGCCGTTCCGCTTTCCTCGGTCGTTGAAATCACCCGCATCCACGATCAGGACATCCAGCGCGTCGACCAGCGCGAAGTCCTTCGCCTGCGCGATCAGATTCTCACCCTCGTGCGCCTCAATCACTTGAACCGGCTGCACGCCGTCGACACCAAGCCCGCTCACAAAAAGAATTTCGTCATCGTCATCGGCGCCGCCGAAAAGCGCTTCGGCCTCCTCGTAGACAGTCTCGTCGGCGAAGAAGAACTGGTCATCAAAGCCTTGCCCACGGACATCATTCCCAGCGACCTGGTCAGCGGTGCTTCGATTCTCGGCGATGGCACCGTCGTCCTGATCCTCAACGTTCCCGCCGTTCTCTCGCGCCTCTCTCGCGCCACCCCGCTAGGAGCGATCGCATGAGCGAACGCATCCGTGTCTTGGTTGTCGATGATTCCGCGTTGATGCGCAAACTCATTCCCGCCATCCTCGCCCGCGACCCCTCCATCGAGGTCGTCGGCACCGCCATGGACGGCGCTTTCGCTCTCAAAAAAATCGAAGAGCTCAAGCCCGACGTCGTCACCCTCGATCTCGAGATGCCCCGCATGGACGGCATGGAAACTCTCCGCCTCATCATGCGCCGCGCTCCGCTGCCCGTCATTCTCTTCAGCACTCATTCGAAAGAAGGCGCCTACGCCACGCTCAAGGCTCTCGCTCTCGGCGCCGTCGACTTCATCGCCAAGCCCGTCGATGCCTCCACCGGCCGTCTTGAAACCATCGCTGACGCTCTCATCGATAAAATCAAAGTCGCCAAACGCGTCGTGGGACGCAGACTCCCGCCTGCCATTGTCGCCGACGATCCTCAGCGCCCCAAGAAAGGCGCGCGCTCTTCGCTTCCGCCCAGTCGCGTCATCGCTATCGGCATCTCCACTGGCGGCCCCAACGCTTTGCAATTTGTCTTGTCGCAGCTTCCCGCGGACTTTCCTTCCTCCATTCTCATCGTCCAGCACATGCCCGAAGGCTTCACCGAAATGTTTGCCAGGCGCCTCGATGAATGCTGTGCCCTCGATGTCCAGGAAGCGCGTTCCGGTGATTTGCTCCTCGCCGGCCGCGCACTTATTTGCCCCGGCAATCGCCACATGATGGTCCGCCGCATGCCTCGCGGAGACATGGTGATTCTTTCTGACGGCGCGCCCATCAACGGTCACCGCCCTTCCGCCGACGTGCTCTTTCACTCCGTCGCGCAGGAATTCGCCCTCACTGCCGTCGGCATCATCATGACCGGCATGGGCGAAGACGGGGCCGAAGGTCTCGGCGCCATCAAAGCCGCCGGCGGCATGACTCTCGCGCAAAGTGAAGATTCCTGCGTGGTCAGCGGCATGCCCCGCGCCGCCATTCTCAAAGGCCACGTCACAAAAATTTTGCCCCTCGATTCGCTCGGCAGCCATCTCATCAGCCAGTATGGCGCCGACCGTTCGAGTGCCGACAAGTCCGATAGATCCGAAAAATTCGATAAAGAAAAGAACGATAAATCCGAAAGGACCACCGTTCCGTCGCAACGCACTTGATTCCGTGTGCTGCGACAAGGAGAAGGCCATGGCACAATTCGCCGCTCTGCTCAGGAAAGACACTCAGCCCGTCCGCTATCTCGTCGTGGACGATTCCGTCTTCGCTCGCAAAAATCTCATCAAGATGATCGAGATGTTTGGCGGCGAAGTCGCGGGCGAAGCCGGAGACGGCCTCACCGCCATCGCCGAGTTCAACCGCACCAAGCCCGACATCGTGCTCATGGACATCACCATGCCGCAGATGGAAGGCATCGAAGCCGTCGAACGCATCGTCCGCCAGCATGCCGACGCGCGCATCGTCATGGTGTCGTCTGTGGGTTATCAGGAAAATATTCTCGCCGCTCTTCAAAAAGGGGCGAAGCACTTCGTCCAGAAACCCGTCAAGCCCGAAGTCCTGTACGAAATCCTTCGCTATGTCTTGAGTGACGACCCCGCCGCTGTCGGAGGTCCCGTCGCTCTCGCAGGAGAACACCGCTCATGAGAATGGAACTCATCCAGCCGTTCATCGACGCTGCCGACGCCGTCTTCGCCGAGTCCCTCCAGGGCCCGACGAAGATCGGTGATCTCGCCATGGGCGAAGAAGCCTATCGCCGCAAGGGCGTTGCTGCGCTCATCGCCATCAAGGGCGACATCGAAGGCCGCGTGATTCTCGACCTCGCGCCCGAAGTCGCGCTGAAAATCGCCTGCAAGCTGGCCGGCGAGGAAGTTCCCAACAGCGAGCAAGTCGTCCGCGAAACCGTCTGCGAGCTCGCCAACATGGTCATCGGCAACTCCGTCACTCTGCTCAACGACCAGGGCTTCCGCTTCAAGGTTTTTCCGCCCGAAATTCACTCCAGCGACGAAGGCCTCGCCGGAAGCGCCGACACCGAAGCCATGGTCCTCTCCATCGAAACCTCCTGCGGCGAAATCTTCCTCAACATCTCCATGCACTACCTGCATCGCCGCCGCCAGGAACGCACCGCCGTCCCCGCCCTCGACTAAGTTTTCTTAATCGCTGTAGGGTCCGCCAGTAGCACAGGCACTCTTGCCTGTGCAGCGTAAACTTCATAGCAGCTGTGTCCGCAAAGCGCTGACACCGCAAATCCTGACTCTTGTTTTAATCGTAGGGTCCGCCTTCTGAGGCGGACCTTCGATCTCAACCCCACACAGGTTTCTGCCACACGGCCGCCAGTAGCACAGGCACTCTTGCCTGTGCAGCGTAAACTTCATAGCAGCTGTGTCCGCGAAGCGCTGACACTGCAAATCCTGACCTCTTGTTATATGGAACCAACTACTTGTGTGGGAAAACTCTGTCGCACTTACTCTTCTCTGCGTCCTCTGCGCCTCTGCGTTAAACTCTTTCGTTTCCCTACTACGTATCAATCGGCAACCGTATATAAGCCGCCCCATGCCGGAACAATCCCGCCGCCGCAATCCGCTGCGAGAAAACGATCCGGATCGGCACGAATATCGCCCCGCTCCCCGGCGTGTACGGCACCGCAATCTCCACCCGGCTCCCCTCCGCATACTGGTTTCGGCTCCGGAAGCTGATCCCGCCCTTCGACAAATCCTCGCACACCGCAATCTCTTCCTGAAATCCCCGCTGCCGTATGCACGCCAGCACTCGCGCTTTCACCCGCGGCCGATTCCTCCGCGGCGTCATGCGCTCGTCCACCGGCACGCGCACCACCGGAATTTCCGCGGTCTTCCATTCTGACTGCGCTTCGATCCAGATCGATGGCGTGTCGCAATGCTTGCAAAGCCGCGCCACGCATTTCCGGATCTCGAACGATTTCAGCTCCAGTTCGTTCAGGTACGCCACTTCGCGCCGCTGGCAGAAGCTGCATTCCATCAGCAATCGTGCCAGCGCTTCCTCGCCTTTGTGCGGCGCCGGAAAATCGATGTCCCAGAAATCCACCCGCGGCTCAAGAATGTGCATCGCGTAGAGGAACCCGTCAGCCTCGTGATCGATCTCCGCCACCACCCGCGCTCGCGCCGTCTTGGTTTCGTCGCCTTCGCACTGGCGTTTCAAGGTCAGTTCTAGTCCTACCGTCAGCCTCTCCGTGACCTTCAGCACCCCTCCGTTGCGGCTCACCAGCAGCGTTTGCGCGACCTGTTTCGCCGTCAGTCCGGCGCTCGTGAACCACGTTGCTTCCACAGGCATCCGGAAGCTCACGCGGTCACTCTGCCGCAGTCCTTCCGAGCGTATGACTTCATTCATATAAGTAGACAATCCTGTATTTTCAAGCCTAGCATGCTGCTTTATCGCTGCTCGCCCGCCGCACTCCCCGCTTGTCGTTCCCACTAATAACCTCTCGCACTCACCCACGTCCCGCCCAGCCACTGTTATCTTTTTGGCGCTTTGCCCGCCCAAATTAACCCCCGCATCGCCTACTCTCAGGCACACTAGAACTCCGGGAAAGTCCCCCCGAACGGAACAGCCGTTTTCACCTCGGCCCTCAACGACTGTGAGCAACGTCATTTCCATGGACGACCGATTCGCAAAAGCGCCGTCGCGCAGCACTGCCATTCGCGACCGCCGCTATGCCATTCGCTATCCCTTTGCCGCGGACGTCGAAATCCTCGATCTCGAGGCCGGCTCCCGCACCGACGGCGTCACTTCCGACCTCTCTCTGGGCGGCTGCTTCGTCTGCACCAGCCGGCCGCTCGCGTTGAACGCCAGGATCCGCATCACCTTGAAAAGAAAAGACCAATCCGTCGAAGCCCTCGCCGTCGTCCGCATCGTCAAGCCCCGTATAGGCATGGGCGTCGAATTCCTCGACGTCGCCACTCCCCATCAGCAAACCCTCACCCGCTGGCTAGACCAACTCCGCCGCTCCCGTTAGCTGATCGCCGCCCCGCAGAGGCCGTCCTTTTAGGGCGGCCGGCGCAATATCGCAGTTCAGGGCGGCCATCTGTATCGCGGTCTCTTAAGCGTGTCGGATCTTTAGGTCCGAAATTACGCCAGTGGGTCCGACGCTACGTCAGGCATTTCCAGCCGTCAGTTTATCCGGAGCCCCGAAGGGCCACCAAAGAACCCTCCTCCTCCGCCCCCTTCCCAAAGTGGAACTCATTTTTTCCTTGACTTTATTGCCGTTTGTGCTATAATAGCCCTTCAGTAATCGGTATCCCGTCCTTGTCTTTTATGTCGCGCCGCCCAGCCGTCCTGCTAATTTCCCCCGCTCCACCCCTAACTTCTCGCTCTTTGTCGACTTTGCACCACGAAAACGAAGCACATCTCCTTACTTTTCAGTTCTTTGCGCACTCTTTTGCAGAAACACCGGGATGGCACCCAGAGCGTCGTTCGATTTTTCACTCGCCACTCGCCACCCGTCAGTCGCCACTATCTTCTTTAGAATCCGCACTTACAGACGATCTCCGCGTTTTGCCCGGTCTTGGCCGCAATGGTCCGCCAGTAAGTCTTTTAGAATCCGCACTTACGGAAAACAGCGCCGTAACCCTTTTAGAATCCGCACTTACGAAAAAACACGGGGGAGGGGGGTGTTATTGTTAACTACGCCCGACGCTCACGATCAGCACCAGAAGCCCTTTGGAATCATGAGCCTGGCGCGCCGCCTCTATGTGCCTACCGTCGAAGAATCAGTCGGGTGCCTTGTCGCTGAGGTTGAGGACGAGCCACGGGATGATGACTTTACGGAAGATCACCGGATCCGGCCACACCTTCACCTGGCGGCCGAGGTGTCCGCCTTGGGGATTGATCCACGCCTCCTTCGGCACATCGCCGCTGGTAAGGATCAAGTACGTATCGGAGATAGGAACTTGCGTGTCCAAAGCCCCGGCAATCAGCAGCATCGATGATGTGGGTTTGCCGATCAGGCCCTGGGTGACCAGGGACATCCTGGGAAAGATGCTAACCAGGTCGTCCACGGATTTTGCGCCTTCGTAGATGGACATGAGCGCGAGGCCGAGACCGAAGAGATACTCGCGGTTGCCGAGCGTTTTCTGGATGACGAAGTCTTTCTGGAAGGTGGCGTCGGCGGGGGGCGATTGCGCCACCACCGCTTTGACGCGGGCGTGCTCGAGGACCGCGAGTTTGGTGGCCCAATAAGCGCCGAAGCTTTGCCCGTTGATGCCGATTCTGGATTTGTCGACTTCGGGGCGGGTTTGCAGGTAGTCGAGCACTTTCGAGAACATGCGCTCCGCGGTTTCGCTGGCTTTGATGGGTGCCTGGCCGGTGCCGGGCGAATCGACGCCGATGAACCCAATGCCGTAGGGAAGAATGGCGCCATAATTTTCGGTGAGATCTTCCTTGCGGGAGTCGAGGCCGCTGATGGCGATCACTACGGGCACAGGGCCTTGGGCATTTTTCGGAAGACGCAAGTAGCCGACGATTTCTTTGCCTTCAAAGGGAATGTGCACGACTTCCAGGGGCGGGTCCTGCAGCCGCGCGTGAGCTAGAAACGCCTCGAGCGCTTTGGCGTAAGCGCGTTGCTTCCCGGGAGACGCCGGGACGGGCCAGCGTCCGAAAGAATACAGTCGCCACGCGCGTACATATGCGGCGCTGGCTTTGGCGGGATCGCTGGCTTCGAGAGATTTGGCCTGGGCCATGTAGCGGTCGGCTATTTTGCTGAAGCCGGCGGCCCATTCGTCGTTGTCGGTAGAGTTGATGGACGTAAATGCTTCGCTGACGTCGGCCGGGTCCAGACCGATGAGCGGGTACATGCCGTTTTCGGCGCGCTTGATGGCTTCGACTTTGATTTCGTCGATGGTGCGTTCTTTGGCGGCCTGAGCTCTAGCGGCGGGTGCGAAGAGCCCGGCACACGCTACGATGAGGGTGGCTGCCATGGACAAAGGAGTGGCAAGCGTGGAGTTAACGCGAATTCGACGCATTTACTTGGTCCCTTTTAGTCTGGATAACGCCGCGTCGTAGTAGAACGGGTCGTAGTATTTTTCGCGCGCAGGCGGATGGCCGCCCCACTGGCCTTCGACTTCGGCGCGCAACTTGAGCACGTTCTGGAATCCGGCGGAGTCGAGCAGCGCGTCTTTGGAGTAGCCGCCGGGGCGCGTCATCAGAGATTCATAAGCCTGCGCGGCAGCTTCAGGCGCGAGTTTGTATTGAGCTGCGAGGAGTTCGATGACTTGCGGCTTGTTTTCCGGAGCAAGAATCCAGCGCTGCGCTTCGATGCAGGCGGCGAGGAAGGCCACTAGGGTGTCGCGATGTTCCTTGGCCCACGGGCGCATGGTGAAAAATCCGGCGGCCTGATACGGACCGATGAGATCTTGCACGGAGCCGAGGGAGACGAAGCCTTCGCGTTTTGCGGTGATGGAGGCTGGCGGACCGAGCATGGAGCCGGCGAACTCTTTGTGCTCGCGCATGGCGATTAGGCGGGCGGGAGTGGCGCCATAGGCTTTCATTTCGTAGTCGCGGCCGGCTTCGAGGCCGTTGGAGGAGAGGATTTTTTTCATTTGCAGGGCGTACGCGGTGTTGACGGCATCGACGATGAGAGTTTTGCCGCGCAAATCCTTGATCGATTTGATTTCGGGTTGGGCGATCAGTTCGTTTTGCGAGCCTTCGCCGCCCATGACGATGACGGCGTCGGCTTTGGCAAGTTCGACCATGGCGACGGCGTTGTCGAGTGCGAGATAGACGATGTCGCCCTTGCCCGCCGCGAGATCGCTGCGAACTTCGTCGGAATTGGCTTTGTTGGTGTTCTCGACTTCGAGACCGTACCGGGCAAAGATGCCTTGCTTATCGGCGACGACGAATTGCAGAGGCCGGCCGAGCAAGGTGATCGCGCGGATCTTCTGCGGGCTGGGCGATTGCGCCGGAGCCGACGGCGCGTTGAGGACGGCGAGAACAGCGAAACACAGTGCAATACGTAATGGAGATTTCATCGATAAGGTCCTTTTTTGCGAGCGCAGTCGCCGCGTGTTCGCCATGTATTCGCCATCTTTCCGCCGCGTTATGCGGCGCCTTCGTTTAGTCCTTCGAGGGACCATTCGGTAACGGACATGGGATCGAGGATGGGCTTGCCCAGGTTGGGGCAGCTCAGGGCGTACAGGCCGGTGTCGGTGGCGCACCAGATGATGTTGCGATCCCATTCGATGAAGACGTTGTCGACGGTGCGGTCGTAGCTGCCGAATTTCTTCAGATCGCCGCCTTGCGGTGGGATGAAGTAGGCGACTTCTTCGGGCTTGTAGAGGTCGCCGATGTCGTAGCAGCGCAGACCGGCGATGAAATAGGAATAGGCGATGAATTCCTGCCGCGCCTTGCCGGGAGCTTTTAGATGCGGCGGATTGTGGGCGCCGAAGCGGCCGCGTTTGAAGCAGAAATCGCGGTACGGGGCTTCGGGCGGAGGAATGGGACGAGGCAACTGGGCTACCGGAACGGGATGCTCTTCGTCGCGAATGTCGATGACCCAGTTGGGGAGATAGATCTGGTTGCAATCTGAATTGGTGGTTTCGCCGTTGGTGATGACGAAGCCGCGGTCGAGAAGTCCGCAATAGATGGTGTGGAAGGCGATGCCCATCCCGGAATACTGCGCGGGCGGCTCGAAGCGGCCGATTTCTTTCTGATGCTTGGGATCGGAAAGGTCGAGGATGATGAAACCATTGCAGCCGAAAGCGCCGTAGCCGCGATTGCCGCCGTCTTCTAGCTTCTTGGGGACATAGACGGGACCGTGGAGGCCGGCGAAGGGTGTTTGGTCGCCGACGACGTTGGGCGGAACGAGCTTGGACCAAATCCACTTGTTGTATTCGGCTTCTTCGCCTTTGCGCGAGCCGGGAACCCACCACATGGAGACTTCCTTGGCGCTAGAGGGGTCGGAAGCATCGATGATCATGTTGCCGTTGACCAGTTGGCGGAAGTAACCGGGCTGGTGGCTGAAGGATTCGTCAGGTGCAGTATCGAGATAGGCGTATTTGCCGCCGTCGTAATAATTGCGGTGCGTACCCTGGCCGGTTGCGCCGGTACTGAATTCAGAAAGCTTGATGATTTTCGAAGGGTCGGTGCAATCGTAGAAGCGCACGCCGCGGAGACCTTTGTAGTTTTTGCGCTTGTCGTCGAGATGCGGATCGTCGTACTTGCCCATGGGCGCTTCGGGCGTCGAATCGGTGATGGGAGTTTGCGCGCCCGTCATGAGAATCCATTTCTTTAAGTCTTTGTTGTAAGCGACCTGGACCTGCCCCCCCTCGAACCCGCCTTTGTTGTAAAACACCGGTTTGCGGACGTCGCTGACGTCGATGACATCGCCTTGTTGGAATAAGTAGCGGCGGCTGCCGATGGACATCATCTGCATCTTGCCATTGCGATTGTGGCCGCGGATCTGCGCGAGAAGCTCCATGTTGCGGATGTACATGCGGCGATCCAGATAGCTGATGCTGTTGGGAGAAGGGTGGCCATGATGGTCAGCCCAGGCGGCGAGGGGGCCACCAGCGAGGGCGAGGGCGGCGCCGGCAGTCTGGCGGAGGAACTCGCGGCGGGTGGGGTTGCCGGGATTTGCTTTGGCTTGCGGGGACTTGGCTGCTGAACGGGGTCTGCGGTTCGTTCCTTGGTTCGCTCCTGATTTCATTCCTGGGGAATCCTTTCGGCGCTTAGAGATGGAAGTGGCATTCAGGTTGGACCGCTGTACCACCTTACGATAAAAAGTGTCAACCGGAAAGATAAGAGGAGGAGATGGAAGGAATTGCGCGAGTCAAAAAGCTGCGGTATAGTGGTCGGACCTTAAGGGTGCACTCGGAAACGGCGGAAATGGTGCGTTCAATACCAACAAAGCAGCTGGAACTGAGTCGTGCAGGCGCCACAGGTGCGTTTGGGGTCGTTCGTTGCTTGCGTGGAGAGTAGCAATTTTTTTGCAGAGTTGCTTTGTTGGCGGAGGAATTGTTAAGAGGTAGGGCGCGGAGGGCAGAACGGAATGGGCATCGCAAGCATAAATCCGGCAAACGGAGAAGTGCTGAAGAAATTCGAGGCGCTGACGGACGCGGCGATCGAAGAGAAGATCCAGCGGGCGGCGGAGACATTTCCGAAGTTCCGCAAGCTGAGCTTTGCGGAGCGCGCGGGGATGATGAGAAAAGCCGCGGAGATCCTGGAGAGCGACAAGGCGGAACTCGCGAAGTTGATGACGCTGGAGATGGGGAAGACGTACCGATCAGCGGTGGATGAAGCGGTGAAGTGCGCGTGGGGCTGCCGGTACTACGCAGACAACGCGGAGAAGTTTCTGGCGGACGAAGTCATCGAAACGAGCGCCAGCCGGAGCTACATCAAGTACCAGCCGATGGGCGTGATTCTGGTGGTGATGCCGTGGAATTTTCCGTTCTGGCAGGTATTCCGATTTATCGCGCCGGGATTGATGGGCGGGAACGTGGGGCTGCTGAAGCATGCTTCGAATGTTCCGCAATGCGCGCTGAAGATTGAAGAGATTCTGCGGAGAGCGGGTTTTCCGGAAGGAGCGTTTCAGACGCTTCTGATCGGGTCCGACAAAGTGGACAAGATTCTGGCGGACGATCGGATTGCCGCAGCGACGCTGACGGGAAGCGAGGACGCCGGCGCAAAAGTGGGAGCGGGGGCGGCGAAGCGCATCAAGAAAGTGGTGCTGGAGCTGGGAGGAAGCGATCCGTTCATCGTGATGCCGAGCGCGAATCTGGAAGAAGCGGTGACCATGGCGGTGAAAGCGCGGACGATCAACAACGGACAGTCTTGCATTTCGGCGAAGCGGTTTATCGTGGCGGAGCCGATTGCGGCGCGGTTTGAGAAGGAATTCGTGGCGAAGATGGAAGCGCTGAAGCTGGGCGATCCGTTTGACGAGAAGACGGATGTAGGGCCGCTGGCCACGCCGGATGCCGTGGAAACGCTGCATGCGGACGTGCAGAAAACGGTGGAAATGGGCGGGCGAGTACTGACGGGCGGCAAAGCCGCGAAAATGCCCGGGAATTATTATCTGCCGACAGTGCTGACAAATGTGCCCAAGGAATCGCCGGCGTACAAGGAAGAGTTTTTTGGGCCGGTGGCGTCGGTGTTTCGCGCGAAGGACATTCACGATGCGATTCGCATTGCGAATGATACGCGGTTCGGATTGGGCGCAAGCGCTTGGACGAACGATGCGAAGGAGCAGGAGCAATTCATCAGCGAGCTGGAAGCGGGAATGGTGTTCGTGAATCAGATGGTGGCATCCGATCCGCGGGTTCCGTTCGGCGGAGTGAAGAAGTCCGGGTATGGAAGGGAATTGAGCACCTTTGGGATTCGCGAGTTTACGAACGTGAAAACCGTGTGGGTGAAGTAGGCGCGTTGTGAAGGTGCGGAGGCTGGCGCGTTCGGAAGAGGCAAGTATGTACAAAGTGGTGACCACTTCACGGCTTTACGAGCAGATCGTGAAGCAGATCGAGGAATCGATTTTGAAGGGCGCGCTGAAGCCGGGAGACCAGCTTCCGGCGGAGCGGGACTTCGCGCACCAATTTGGAGTGAGCCGCACGGCGGTACGGGAAGCGGTGAAGGCGCTGCGGGAGAAGGGGCTGGTGGAAGCGTATCCGGGGCGCGGAACGTTCGTTACGAACGGAACGCCGCCATCGGTGCGGCAGTCGTTGGGAAGAATGATGCGCGCGGAGCAGCCGGACGGCACGGCGCAACTGGTGGAAGTGCGAGAGATTCTGGAGCCGGAAATCGCGGGACTCGCGGCGGCGCGGGCGGATGAGGAGGCGATTGCGACGATGCGGGAAGCCGTCGCGGTGATGGACACGGCGAGGCACGATCCGGAAGCGTTTATCGAAGCGGACCTGGATTTTCATTTGGCGCTGGCGGAAGCGGCGTCGAATTCGCTGATCCTTTCGCTGATCGATTCCATAGTGGCGGTGTTGCGGGACCAGCGGATGCGGATTTTTCAGGTGGATGGCGGGCCGGAGCGCGGACAGTATCACCACAAGAAAATACTGGAAGCCGTCGAGCACCGCGATCCGCGCGGGGCGCGGGATGCAATGCGAGCGCATTTGAAGCAAGTGCGGGAAGATTCGGAGAGTCCAGGGCGGAAATAGGGTTGGCGGAGTTGCAGGGTTAATTCGACGAGGAGAGAGACGTTTCGATGGCGAATCTGGGATTTGTGGGACTGGGAGTGATGGGCAGCGAGATGGTGAACCGGCTGCTTGGCAAAGGCCATACGGTTACGGGGTACAACCGCACGCGGGCCAAGGCGAAAGCGCTGATCAAGAAAGGAATGAAGTGGGCGGAGTCGCCGCGAGCGGTGGCGGAAGCGGCGGACGTGACGCTGTCGATGGTGACGAATTCGGCGGCGCTGGGCGCGGTTGTGAATGGCGCGGACGGAATTTTGGCGGGACTGAAGCCGGGGAAGATTCTGGCGGACATGAGCACGGTGAGCCCGGCGTACAGCCGGGAAATTGCGGCGAAGGTGAGAGAGAAAGGCGCGGATATGGTGGATGCGCCGGTGTCTGGGAGCGTGATTACGCTGCAAGAAGGAAAGCTGTCGGTGATGGTGGGCGGGAAGAAAGAAACGTTTGAGCGGGTGAAGCCGGTGCTGCTGGACGTTGGGCCGAAAGTGACGCACGTGGGAGATAACGGGCTGGCGCTGGTAATGAAGATCGGAACGAATTTGAGTTTAGCGGTGCAGATGCTGGCGTTTTGCGAAGGAGTGCTGCTGGCGGAAAAGAGCGGGATCGCGCGGGAGGTGGCGGTGGACGTGCTGACGCACAGCGTGATCGCTTCGCCGATGGTGCAGTATCGCGGACCGTTCGTGTTGAAGATGCCGGAAGAGGCGTGGTTCAACGTGAACATGATGCAGAAAGATATGCTGCTGGCGCTGGAACTGGGGCGGCAACTGGATGTGCCGATGCCGACGACGGCGGTGACGAATGAGTTCTTGACGGCGGCGCGGGGAATGGGATTGGTGGAAAAGGATTTTGCGGTGGTGTTCGAGGTGCTAGCGCAGATGTCCGGAGTGAAGCAATGAGGATGGCGACGGATGTAAAGAAGGCGAATGTGGAGCAAGGTGTGGAGCTGTGGATGCGGATGTACCGGAAGATGTGGATGATCCGGTTGTTCGAGGAGCAGGTGAACGAGCTGTACACGCGAGCGCTGATGCCGGGGCTGGCGCATTTGTATGTGGGCGAAGAAGCGGTGGCGGTGGGAATCTGCGAAGCGCTGCGGCCGAACGACTACATCACGAGCACGCATCGCGGGCACGGACACTGCGTGGCCAAGGGGGCTTCGCCGGACCGCATGTTTGCGGAGCTGCTGGGGAAGGCGGCGGGATATTGCCGGGGAAAAGGCGGCTCGATGCACATTGCCGATCCGGCAACGGGAAATTTGGGAGCGAACGCGATTGTCGGAGGGAGCGCGGGAATCGCTACGGGAGCGGCGTTTTCCTCGAAGAAGCTGGGGACGGAACAAGTGACGGTGTGCTTTTTCGGGGAGGGCGCGCTGGGGCAGGGAGTCTTGTATGAGGTGATGAATCTGGCGGCGCTGTGGAAGCTGCCGGTGATTTACGCGTGCGAGAACAATCTTTATACGGAGTACACACATTTCTCGGAGACCACGGCGGGCGATGTCTTGCAGCGCGGGCGAGCGTTTGGGTTGCCGTCGGAGAGCGTGGATGGACAGGACGTGCGAGCGGTGTACGCGACGGCCAAGAGGCTAGTGGACCGGGCGCGCAAAGGCGAAGGGCCGGCGTTTCTGGTTTGCGATACGTACCGCTATACCGGGCATCATGTGGGGGACATTGCGCGCGAGTATTACCGGACGAAGGAAGAAGAGCAGAAGTGGAAGACGGAGCGCGACCCGATCAAGAACTTTGCGGACTGGCTGCTGGCGGAAAAGCTGGCGGATGCCGCGGCGTTTGAACGGGTGCAGAACGAAGTGAGGGCGGAGATGAAAACGGCGGTGGAGTTTGCGATTGCGGCGCCGTATCCGGGACCCGAGGAAGTGGACCAGGACGTGTATGCCTGAGACAGCTACGAGGGAGTTGACATTCGCACAAGCGATTCGGGAAGCGCTGGCGGAAGAAATGCGGCGCGATTCGCGGGTGTGCATATTGGGCGAGGACGTTGCGGAAGCGGGGACGCCGTTCAAAGTGCTTTCGGGCCTGGTGGAAGAGTTTGGAACCGAGCGGGTGATTGACACGCCGATTTCGGAAGCGGGATTTACGGGCGTGGGTGTTGGGGCGGCGATGACGGGAATGCGGCCGGTGGTGGATATCATGTTCGGCGATTTTCTGACGCTGACGATGGACCAGATGGTGAATCAGGCGGCGAAGGTCCACTACATGTCGGGCGGAACGTGGAAAGTGCCGATGGTGCTGCGGACGACGCTGGGAGCGACGCGGAGGTCGGCGGCGCAGCATTCGCAGTCGCTGCATGCGTGGCTAAGCCACGTGCCGGGGTTGAAAGTGGTGCTGCCATCGACGCCGTACGATGCGAAAGGGCTGCTGAAGACGGCGATTCGCGATGAGAATCCGGTGGTCTTTTTCGAAGACAAGATGATGTACAAGATCAAAGGGCCGGTGCCGGAGGGGGAATATACGGTGCCGCTGGGCGTGGCGGATGTGAAGCGCGTGGGCGAGGACATCACACTCGTGGCGACGAGCAGCATGGTGCAAGTGGCGCTGGGCGCGGCGGTGCTGCTGGAGGCTATCGGGATTAGCGCGGAAGTGGTGGACCCGCGGACGACTTGGCCGCTGGATGAGAAGACGCTGGTGGAGTCCGCGAAGAAGACGTCGCGAGTGATCGTGATGGATGAAGGGTACGGGCGGTATGGAGTGACGGGCGAAATCGCGGCAACGATTGCGGAAGGCGCGTTCTACAGTCTGGAAGCGCCGGTGAGACGGATGGGTGCGATGCACGTGCCGATTCCATTTTCGCCGCCGCTGGAAGATTTAACGGTGCCGACGGAACAAACGGTATTTGAAGCAGCGCGGGCGCTTTGCGGGAAGGCCTGAGGGCCGGAGGAGACTGACGATGGCGCTGAAAACGTATGGAGCCATGGCTGTCGATTGGGAGAACCGGATCGATTTTGACCGGCTGCGAAAGGAGCGGCTGGCGCGCGCGAAAAGTTTTCTGGCGGCGTCAGAATGCGGCGCGTTGCTGTGCTTCGACATGAACAATGTGCGGTATATCACGTCGACACATATTGGATCGTGGGCGCAGGACAAAATGAGCCGGTTTACGCTGCTGCCGCAGAATGGCGAGCCGATTCTTTGGGATTTCGGTTCGGCGGCTCGGCATCACCAATTGAATTGCCCGTGGCTGGGGGAAAGATCGCGGCCGGGGATTCCGCTGTTGCGCGGAGCGATGTCTCCGGAGATGGGGCGCGCGGAGGATGTGGCGCGGAAGATCAAGATCGAGCTGGAGAAGCATGGATTGGCGAAGGAGCCGCTCGGCGTGGACATTGTGGAGCCGCCGATTCTGTTTGCGCTGCAGAAAGAAGGAATCACTGTGGTTGACGGGCAGCAGATCATGTCCGATGCGCGGGTGATCAAGACGCAAGACGAGATTTCGCTGCTGAATCATTCGGCGATGATGGTGGATGCGGCGTACGACGAACTTTATCGGGCGATGAAACCGGGGATGAGCGAGAACCAGGCGGTCGGACTGGTGAGCAAAGTGTTGTACGACATGGGTTCGGAGTATGTGGAAGCGGTGAACGCGATTTCGGGGGAGCGGTGCAATCCGCACCCGCACGTGTTTTCGGATCGCGTGCTGCGGCCGGGCGATCCGGTGTACTACGACATTCTGCATTCCTATATGGGCTACCGGACGTGCTACTACCGGTGCTTCACGATTGGGTATGCGTCACATGCGATGGTGGATGCGTACAAGCGGTGCCGGGATTATCTGGATGCGGCGATTTCGCTGGTGCGGCCGGGACGGACAACCGGTGAGATTGCGTCGGTGTGGCCGAAGGCGCAGGAATTTGGCTTTCCGAATGAGGAAGCCGCGTTTGCGCTGCAGTACGGGCACGGGATTGGGCTGGCGATCTGGGAGAAGCCGGTGATCAGCCGGCTGGTTTCGCTGGAACATTCGTACGAGATCAAACCGGGGATGGTGTTTGCGCTGGAAACGTTCTGGCCTTCGACGGACGGATGGAGTGCGGCGCGGATTGAAGAAGAAATTGTGGTGACGGAAACGGGGCACGAAGTGATTACGCGGTTTCCGGCGGAAGAGTTGCTGGTGGCGGGCGTGCACTATCACACGGTGAACGGAACGCTTGCGACGACGCGGGAGAATGAAGCGGCGCCGAGCCGGCACGTTGCGAAAATGGTGGAAGCTAGCGCGAAAACGGAACGTGTGGGAGCTACGGACTGAGGAAGACGACCGCGGCCTTTGAAGGGGACTATGGCGATCAGCGTGGTGATGCCTGCGTTGGAGATGGCGCAGGAAACGGGGAAGCTGCTGGCGTGGCGGAAGAAAGAAGGGGAGCGCGTCAGCAAAGGCGAGCCGCTGCTCGAGATCGAAACGGACAAGGCGGTGGTCGAGATCGAAGCTCCGGGTGACGGAGTGCTTGCGGGCGTGACGGCGGGTGTGGGCGCGGTGGTTCCGGTGGGGGAGACGATTGCGTGGATCGTGGGGCCGGGTGAAGTTGCTCCGGCCAAGACGACGATGGTTGCGCCCTCGGCGCGAGCTTCGAGCGCTTCTTCTGGCGCTGCAGGTGCTGCGGCTGCGGCGCCGGCTGCTCCTGCCGTTGCAGTTGCGGCTACGACTGGAGCTGCTGCGCAGCTTTCGCCGAAGGCGCGACGGCTGGCGAAAGAACTGGGCGTGGATATCGCGCGGATGCGGGGAACTGGGCCGGACGGGATTATTACGACGGAGGATGTGCAGGCGGCGGGATCGGCGGGAGCGACAATGGTCGCGGCTGCGCCAGTGGCGACAGCGGAAGCGCTGAGTCCGGTGGCGCGGCTGATGGCGGAGCGGACGACGCAGAGTTGGACGAGCGTGCCGCACTTCTTCGTGGTGCGCGATGTCGACGCCGGCGGGATCTTGGCGGCGCAGAAACGGTTCGGCGCGGAAGTCGAGAAGGCGAATGGAGCAAAGCTTTCGATCACGGACTTGCTGATTGCGCTGGTGGCGCGGGTGTTGGCAAAGCATCCGAGGATGTATGCGAGCTGGACGGGGTCGGCGGTTCAGATGAATGCGGGAATTAACATTAGTGTGGCGATGGCGGTGAAGGACGGAGTTGTCGCGCCGGTGATCGCGGGCGCGGATACCGCGGCGTTGGCCAAGATTTCGGAGCAGCGGCGCGATTTGGCGGAGCGGGCGCGGGCGAACCGGCTGCGTCCGGCGGACATCACGGGCGGGACTTTTACGATCAGCAATCTGGGGATGTACAAGGTGGACGCGTTCACCGCGATTATTACGCCGCCTCAGGCTGCGATTCTGGCGGTGGGCGGGATTTCCGAGCGCGTGGTAGCGGTCGATGGCAAACCAGGCGTGCGGCCGATGATGACGCTGACGCTTTCGAGCGATCATCGCGTGGTGGATGGAGCGCGGGCCGCGGAGTTTTTGAGCGAATTGGCGGACGCGATTCGCGAACCGGAAAAACGGCTCGGCTAACAAGTTTTCAAGAGATGCACGCGAAGGAGCGGGCTCCATCGGGACCACGCAGTCTGCCGACCCAACAATGACCACGCCGAACTCTCGGAAAAAACCTTTTTACATGGGATTGTCGTTTCAGGTGCTTGCGGGAGTGGCGCTGGCGATTATGCTTGGCTACGTGAGTCCGGCGACGGCGACGGCCATGAAGCCGCTGGGCGATGCGTTCATCCGGCTGATCACGATGATCATTACGGTGATCATTTTTTGCACGGTGGTTACGGGAATCGCGGGCATGGAGGATATGAAGAAGGTTGGCCGCGTCGGCGGGAAAGCGCTGCTGTATTTCGAGGTGGTGAGCACGCTGGCGCTGTCGATTGGACTAGTGGTGGGCAATCTGGTGCGTCCCGGGAGCGGATTCAACATTAATCCGGCGACGCTGGATCCGAAAGCGGTGGCGGCTTACGCGGGACAGGCGAAAGCGCAAAGCATCAGCGATTTTCTGCTGCACGTCATTCCCAATACGCTGGTGGATGCGTTTGCAAAGGGAGACATCCTGCAGGTTTTGTTGGTGTCGATCCTTTTCGGGTTTGCGCTGTCGATCGTGGGGCCGCGGTGCAAGCCGCTGATGGATGTTTTCGACGCGTTGACGCAGGTGGTTTTCTTCGTGGTACGAATTGTGATGAAGTTCGCGCCGATCGGGGCGTTCGGAGCGATGGCGTTTACGGTCGGAAAATTTGGAATTGCGTCGCTGGGACCGCTGGTGAAATTGATCGCGTTGTTTTACCTGACGTCGCTACTTTTCGTGGTGCTGATACTGGGGTTGATTGCGCGGGCGGCGGGATTCGGGATTCTGAAATTTCTGTGGTACATCCGGGAAGAGATTTTGCTGGTGCTGGCGGTGAGTTCTTCGGAGCCCGCATTGCCTACGCTGATGACGAAGCTGGAAAAGGTGGGATGTTCGAAAGCGCTGGTGGGATTGGTGGTGCCGACGGGGTACACGTTCAACACCGACGGAACAAGCATATACATGACGCTGGCGGCGCTGTTCGTGGCGCAAGCGACGAATACGCCGCTGACGCTGGGGCAGCAATTGACGATTCTTGGCGTGGCGGTGCTGACGTCGAAGGGAGCGAGCGGCGTGCAAGGAGCGGCGTTTATCGCGCTGGTGGCGACGATGATGGTGATTCCGACGATTCCGGTGGCGGGGATGGCCATCATTCTGGGAATCGACCGGTTCATGAGCATGTGCCGCGCAACCGTGAACATGGTGGGGAATGGAGTGGCGACGCTGGTGGTGGCGCGATGGGAGAAGGAAATCGATCGGGAGACGCTGCAGCAGAATCTAGCGTGACGATCGCGGGCTAGCTTTTAGTGGCGGTGTTTTTTTCACGAAGATCGACGGGACGCGCATGGCTGAGCAGTACGACATCGTCGTTGCCGGAGCGGGGCACAACAGCCTGATCGCTGCGGCGTATCTTGCAAAGGCGGGCTATAAGTGTGTGGTGCTCGAAGGGCGGCCGATTGTGGGCGGCGGAGTAAAATCGGCGGAGCTGACGTTGCGCGGATTCAGGCATGACGTGTGTTCGTCGGCGCACAACGGAATTCACGGCAATCCTTTGTTGCGAGATGATGAACTGAAGCTCGGGGACTATGGACTCGAGTACATCTATCCGGATCCAGTGTTTCACATGCCGTTTCCTGACGGCAGTTATCTGACGCAGTGGCGCGATCTTGACCGCACCTGCGCTGAATTCGCCAAGTTTTCCAAAAAAGATGGAGACGCGTACCGAAGGATGATCACGGAATACGAAACCGTGAAGCCTCTGCTCAATGCTGTGACGTTCTCGCCGGTAGGATTTGGAAAGCCGATCAACGAGCGCCTGGCGGAGCATCCGCGTGGCAAACTGTGGCAGCGGAGGCTGGCGCTCTCGGCCTGGGAGATTCTTCGCGATACGTTTGAGGACGATCATTGCCGCGCCTTCATGACGGGTTGTCCGTACTCATTGCAACCTTTGCAAGACCCGATGACGGGGCGCGCGGCGTATATTCCGCTGCATCAGCAACGGGAAAGCCGCCCTTTGCCGAAACGCGGATCGGGCGCGCTATCGGAAGCGCTGTCGCGCTATATCGAAGCGCACGGCGGCGTGGTGCTTGCGAACAAATGGGTGAAGCAGCTGGTGGTCGAAGGCGACAAGTGCGTCGGCGTCGATTGTGCGGATGGCAGCGCCTTTCGCGCGAACAAGGCAGTCCTCTCGACGATTCACGTGAAGCACCTGGTGGACATGGCGCCGCGCGAATTGTGGGGCGCGGAGTTTGTAGAGGGCGTAGAAGCGTGGGAAGCGGGACTCACGTTGTTCGCAACGAATTACGCGACGACAGAGCCGCCGAAGTATGTGGTAGAAGGCGGCAAAACACTTTCGCCGGTGCATTCAGGGATGATGGCCAGTTCTGACCGAGCGTTGCGCATGAGTTACGACTACGCGCGCGGCGCAGTGAATACCGACGAGCCGCCGCTGCACGTGATTTGCTGCACCATCGCTGATCCCAGCCGCGCGCCTGCCGGAATGCACACGGTCAAGGTCGTGGCGTATCAGCCGTACGCGCTGAAAGAAGGTCCGCAACACTGGGACGCTATCAAGCGGCAAGTCTCCGACGCGAATCTCAATTATCTTCGGCGTTTCTCACCAAATTTGACGGACGACAAGATTCTCGCGCGGACCATCGAGAGCCCGCTCGATCTCGAACGCATGAATCCCCACAACTGGCATGGCAGTTGCCACGCGGGAGCGTCGAACCCGGCGCAATCCGGTGCGATGCGGCCGGTGGCGGGCTGGGCGCAGCACCGCATGCCGATTCCTGGGCTGTATCAGACGGGTGCCACGACGCATCCCGGCGGTTCGGTGACCGGCGGACCGGGGAGAAATGCCGCGGCAGTGATGCTGAAAGATTTCGGGACGAGCATCGAGGAAGTGGTGAAGAAGGCGTAGCTGCCGGTTGGGAGAGAGAACATGAGCAGAATGACGAGGCGCGGATTTGTCAAAGGAGCGGCGATTGCGCCGCTAGCCGTCAAACACATGGCGCTGAGCGGACAATCCGCCGCAGCAGGGGATCGCTTCGACATCGTCGTGGCAGGAGCCGGGCACAACAGCTTGATTACCGCAGCGTATTTGGCTAAGGCCGGCTACCGTTGCCTGATTCTGGAAGGCCGGCCGAAGATCGGAGGCGGGGTTAAGACGGCGCAACTGACGCTGCGCGGATTCAATGACGACGTATGCTCCACCGCGCACACGTTTCTGCTCGACAATCCGATGATCAAGAACGACGAGCTCAAGCTGGGCGACTATGGACTTGAGTACGTGGATCCTGATCCGATTTTTCACGTTCCTTTTCCGGACGGGACCTACCTGACGCAGTGGCGGGACCTGGACCGCACTTGCGGGGAATTCGCCAAGTTTTCCAAGAAGGATGCGCTGGCGTATCGAAAAATGCTGAGCGAGTTTGACGCCGTCAAACCCGTGCTGATGGGAGCGAGCTTCACGCCGATCGGTTTTGGCAAGCCGCTGAACGATCTGCTGGCGCAGCAGCCGTGGGGCAAGACCTGGCAACGGCGGCTGGCGATGTCCGCATGGGAAATCATTCGCGACACTTTCGAGGACGATCATTGCCGCACGTTCATGCTGTACATGTCGCATCTGGCCGCCGAGCCGCCGGATTCACCGATGACCGGGCGGCTGGCGTACGCAACGCCGCGACAGCAGCACTCCGGACGGCCTTTTCCGAAAGGCGGATCAGGAATGCTGACGCAGGCACTGGCGCGTTTTCTCGAGGCGCATGGCGCGGTGGTCGTGACCAATACGTGGGTGCGGCGGCTGATCGTGGAGAACGGGAAATGCGTGGGAGTGGAATGCGACGATGGAAAGTCCTATCGCGCAGAGAAAGCGGTGGTTTCGACGATTCACATCAAGCATCTGGTGGACATGGCGCCGCGCGAATTGTGGGGCCAGGATTTTGTGGACGGCGTGGACACCTGGCAGGCGGAGAATGCCATGTTCGTCACGCACTATGCCACGAGCGACCCGCCGAAGTTTGCGGTGGACGGCGGGACGCTTTCGCCGGTGGAGGCGGGAATTCTGGTCAGTCCCGAGCGCGCGTTGCGTTTTGCGTACGACGACGCACGAGGCGTGCCGAACCTTGAGGATCCGCCGCTGCAGATTATTTCCTGCAGCGTGGCCGATCCAACCCGCGCTCCGGCGGGAATGCACACGGTGAAAGTGGTGGGATGGCAGCCGTACGAGCTGAAGGAGGGTCCGCAACACTGGGATGACATCAAGAACGAGGTGTCTGCGGCGAATCTCAAATTCTTGCGGCGCTTCGCTCCGAATCTGACGGATGACAAGATTCTCGCGCGATTCATCGAGAGCCCGTTGGATCTGGAACGCATGAATCCGCATTTCTGGCACGGCAGTGCTCACGCAGGCGCGCAAAGCGCTTCACAGGTCGGGGCGATGAGGCCGATGCCTGGTTGGGCGCAGCACCGCATGCCGATTCCGGGGCTGTATCAAACCGGAGCTACTACGCATCCGGGAGGTTCAGTGACCGGAGGACCGGGACGCAACGCGGCGACGGTGATGCTGAAGGATTTTGGGACGAGTATCGAGGAAGTATTGAGCAAGAAAGCTTAGCGAAATTCTGCTGATTGAGAGGCGAGTTGGTGAGAGGGCAAAGCGGAAGCATCACTCTTGCATTGATGATGGCGGCTGTTGTGGCGCTGCTGGTCGTCGCAGTCGGTTTGCCGGCGCAACAGGTCTCTTCGACTGCGCCGAAGCGCATGGTTCCAGACAATCCGTCCGAGCACAAGCCGCCAACGCAGCCGATTCCGTACAGCCACAAACAGCATTTAGCGTTCGGGCTGCAATGCAAGGAATGCCACACGAATCCTGAACCGGGCAAGCTCATGACCTTTCCCGAGACCGGCAAATGCATGCAATGCCATGTCACGATTGCCAAAGACAAGCCGGCGATTCAAAAGCTCGCCGGGTACGCGGAGGCGAAGAAACCGATTCCGTGGGTGCGCGTGTACACCGTGCTGCCGGGGATTTCCTGGGCGCACCGCGCGCATCTTGGAGCGGGAGTGAAATGCGAGACGTGCCACGGCGAGGTCCGCGAGATGGAGGCGATGTCCGAGGCCAGCAGCGTCGCGACGATGTTCGGTTGTTTGAGCTGCCACGAAATGAACCATGCGAAGACGGCGTGCGAAACTTGTCACAAGAAATAAGCATCGCGAAGTGTTTTTGCGCTTGAGGGGGAACAATGGCAAAGCTGATTGAGCTTGAGGTCAACGGCAAAAAATACTCCGTGCAGAGCGATCCGGAGGCGCCGCTTCTCGGCGTCTTGCGCGATGAAATCGGACTGACCGGCACCAAATATGGCTGCGGGGAAGGGCAATGCGGCGCTTGTACCGTGTTGATCGGTGGAGCGCCGCGCCGTTCGTGTCAAATGCCGGTGCGCGCAGCTGAGGGGAAGCCGGTCACGACCATCGAAGGTCTCGAGAAAAACGGCAAGTTGCATCCGGTGCAGCAAGCGTTTCTGGATGCGGGCGCGTTTCAGTGTGCGTATTGCACATCGGGCATGATCATGAGCAGCGTCGGGCTGCTACAAACGAATGCGAATCCCGCCACTTCGGAAATTGTGCAGTTTTTGCAGGGCAATGTCTGCCGTTGCGGCACGCACCCGCGAATTATTGATGCCGTACGCGAAGCGGCGAAGTTGCTGCAGGAGCACAGGCAATGAGCCGGCCGCGAAAGCAATTCGCTACTGAACCGGAGCGCTATGAATTCCGCGCCGGCTCGATGCATCACTTCGAGTTGGCGCGCCGCGACTTTTTCAAGCTGCTCGGTGCTGGAATCGTGGTGTTTGCTGCCGCCAAGGACTCGCTCGCGATGCAGGAGACCGCCGCGTCTCCGCACGCTTTCCACGCGGAGGAGTTGCCGAAAGAAATCAGCGCCTGGCTGCACATCGGAGAAGATGGCGGCGTGACAGCGTTCACGGGCAAGGTCGAAGTCGGCCAGAACATTCGGACAGGGCTCGCGCAAACCGTTGCGGATGAGCTGCGCGTTCCGTTCGAGACTGTTCGCATGGTCACCGGCGACACGGCGCTGACGCCGTTTGATGCGGGAACATTTGGCAGCCGCACGACGCCGACGATTACGCCGCAATTGCGTCGCGTCGCGGCGGCCGCGCGCTCGTTGCTCGTGGATGCGGCGGCGAAAGAATGGAATGTTGGCCCGGAGAAATTAGTGGCCGGCGATGGCAAGGTCACCGACGCTGCGTCGGGACGCTCACTCCGTTACGCTGAACTCGCGCGAGGCAAAACGTTAACCCAAAGCATTCCCGCTGATGATCCGGTCACGCCAGCCGCGCAATGGACCGTTGCCGGGAAATCGATTCCCAAGGTGGACGGGCGCGACTTCGTGACCGGCCGGCACCAGTACACACCGGATTTGCGCCGGCCAGGAATGCTGTACGGCAAAGTGCTCCGGCCGCCGTCCTTCGGCGCGACGCTGGTGCAGTTTGAGAATAGTGCGGCGAAAGCAATGCAAGGCGTGATCGTGGTTCGCGACGGAGATTTCGTCGGCGTGGCGGCCCCGACCGAGATGGAGGCGCAGAAGGCGCTTGCGGCGACGCGCGCCGAGTGGAAAGAAGTGCCGCAGATTTCCAATAAGGAGATCTTCTCCTATCTGAAACAAAATGCCGCGGCGCAAACCGACGCCCGTTTTCGCAAAGAAAAGGGTTCCGTCGAGAACGCCCTGGCGCGCGCTGTTCACCGGCTCGATGCCAGCTACACGGTCGAATATATTGCGCACGCTCCGCTGGAGCCGCGCGCGGCGGTGGCGGAATGGGCGGACGGAAAGCTCACCGTGTGGACGGGCACGCAAAGGCCGTTTGCCAACCGCGATGAACTGGCGGACACCTTTCACATTCCGGAAAGCAGCGTCCGCGTGATTGTTCCGGACACCGGTTCCGCGTACGGAGGAAAGCATACGAGCGATGCGGCGCTCGAAGCGGCTCGCCTCGCGCGCGCTGCTGGGCGGCCCGTGAAAGTGGTGTGGACGCGGGAGGAAGAATTCACCTGGGCGTATTTCCGGCCGGCCGGCTTGATCGAAATCAAAAGCGCTATCGCTGCGGATGGGAAAATTACGGCATGGGATTTTCACAACTACCACTCCGGCATGTCTGGGATTGAAACGCCGTATGACGTCGCGAACCAGCGAACGGAGTTCCACCAGGCTCCGTTAATCTTGCGGAGCGGGTCGTACCGCGGCCTGGCGGGAACCGCGAATCATTTTGCGCGCGAAACGCATATGGACGCGCTGGCGCGCACGGCACAGTTCGACCCGCTTGAGTTCCGGCTGAAAAATCTTTCCGATCCGCGGCTACGCACCGTCCTGCAAGCTGCCGCAAAACCCTTTGGCTGGCCTCGCCAGAAGACGAAGGAAGGGCAAGGATTTGGCCTGGCGTGCGGAACGGAAAAGGGAAGCTACGTGGCCACTTGTGCCGAGGTCGCGGTCGATCGCGTATCCGGCGACGTGCGCGTGGTACGGCTTGTGGAGACGTTCGAGTGCGGCGCGATCGTCAATCCGGACGGCCTGCGCAATCAAGTCGTCGGCGCAATGATTCAAGGGCTGGGTGGAGCGCTTTTCGAAGCCATCGCCTTTGAAAACGGGCGCATCCAGAATCCGCATTTCGCGACGTATCGCTTACCGAGATTTCGAGACGTTCCCGAAATCGAAGCCATTCTGCTGGATCGCAATGATATTCCTTCCGCGGGAGCTGGCGAGACCCCGATCATGGCGGTCGCCCCGGCCATCGGCAACGCTATTTTTGACGCAACAGGCGTGCGGTTGGCTGGGCTGCCGCTAGTGCCACGCGGCTTGCAGCGCAGTTGATCGCGCGCAGCCCCACAGCGAATTTCGCTCTACATCGCGAAGCCCGGCCGTCCGCTTAGCGCGTCAGCCCGGCCTTTGCACGGCCGTCGCCACAAACAGCCCGTAAACGAAATTCCCCGAAGCGAATCCCGCGCGCATCGCCTTAAAAGTCTTGAGATAGGATACAAAGTGCTTGCCCTGCTTCGCCGCCAGCGCCCAGAAACTCTTATCCTTAATAATGTCCAGGCACACATCCCAGGTCTTGGCGCAGTTCTTGTTCAAGATCTCGCGCCGCGTGATTTGTAGCTTATTTTTGATCAAGAATTGTTCGTACGCACTCATTTCCTGTAATTCCACGAACATACCCTTTTCGATGGGCTCGATATATTTCCGCGTCTCTGTGGGCGTCAGATTCTCTTTCTTGAACCAGTCGATCACCGCAAACGAGCCTCCCGGCCTCAGCAGCTTGGCTGCTGAAGCGAAGAAACCCTGACGATCCTGATAGTGGGAAATCGATTCGATGGACCACAGCACATCGAACTGTTTCTGGAAGTCCATCGCCTCCGCGTCCATCAACAGAAACTGCGCCTTCAGTTGTTCCCTAGCCGCAGCTTGGATGGCCATATCGACCTGCACCGCCGAAATCGTTATCCCCGTCACCACCGCATCATAATGTTTGGCTAGATAAAGACCGCTAGCGCCGAATCCGCACCCGATATCCAGAATATCCGCGCCCGGCTTTACGTTAGCGAACTGCGCCAAATGCTCGATCAGCTGAATCTGCGCTTTTTCCTTCGACTCATCCCCGCGAATCCAATACCCATGATGCAAATGCTCGCCCCATAGCGCGCGGTAGTACGGGCTAACCATATCGTAGTGTTCGATAATCTTATGCTTATCGTTTGAGCGGGGCATGTGGGAGCGCGCCGCCGGAACCTTTCTACTATTCCGGTCACCAGCGCAGCGTAATTGTACCCTCGGCTAAACGGAACGCAAATAGACGCCAACGCAACAGCACAGGCTGATGGCCCGCTTCATCTTTGCGTGCGGCGCTTCTCTATCCCCGCGCAACGCGCCCAGGCTCGCGATCATCCTTCAAGCGTGTCCGCAGCTGCACTCGCGCAGCGCTCCAACTCTGTGCAAAACGAAACACATTTGTCCGTGTGCCAATTGCGACAGACAGGCCCGCTGCGCACGCCTAAGCTGACGTTGCTGATGGGCCCTTTCGTGAGAGAAATGACAGGTATGAATATGTGGCAGAGAAAATGTCCTGTTTGTCGCCAAATCTTGGAAAAGAAACATCCCGCCGAGACCGTCCCCTGTTCGTGCGGTAAATACGTCTGGAAGGGTTAGCGCATCCTTGTTGTGAATTCCACGCAGCCGCTGTGGGTCGGAACAGTTCGCAGGTCCCGATTCCATTAGGATCTCGAGTTTGTAGGGTTGAGTAGGCACCGTACCGGAGCCATGCTATGCCTAATGAATCGCACCAGCGAGCTGCCGAATACCACCAACTCGCCGCACACGCTCACCGCGCTGCTTCTGCATTCCACGCTGAGGAAGATCACCAGACCGGGTACGAGCATTCCACGCAGGCCATGGAACACGCTGATCAAGCTTTCGAGTGCACCCAGGAAGCTCACCGCAAGTCTGTGGAGTCATCAGACAAGCCATAAGCGGGCTGAGGCTCACCCGAGAACGGCTTGACGCGCCTAGCCTGCCGACCTAACATGCGCTCAAATGACCGGCCTCGACGCGCTGCGTTCGCCTCTGACCTTTCTGCAAAGCAGGCTTCCAGATATCCCGCACCGCGACATGCTCCAAGCCGAGGAAGGTTGGTGGAAGAGCGAAGGCGTAGCCATTTCCGGCGCCATCGACCGTGCCGGAACGCCGTGGTTGCGCATGTTCGATCGTCTCGGAAAACGCGTCGATGAAATTCTCTACCCTCGCGAATATCAAACCATTTTGCGCCGGGGTTACCGGTCCGGAGTCGTTTGGCGCGCCTTGGAAGAACAATCGCTGCTCCCCACTTATTCACTGATCTACAACATTTCCTTCCACGATCCCGGGATTTGCTGCCCGTACACGGTTTCGCTCGGCACGGCCGTTCCTCTCGCGAAATATGGCAGCCCTGAATTGCAGACGCGCTTTCTGCCGCAACTCTCGCGGAAAGACGATTCCGTGTGGCAGGGCGCTACTTGGATGACGGAGATCAAAGGCGGCTCGGATTTAGGAGCCGCTGTCGAGACCATGGCCCGGCCCGCGGGCGATGCCTGGCTCTTGACTGGCGACAAATATTTTGCCAGCAATGTCGGGGCAGAGTTAGCAGTTGTAGCTGCGCGCCCGCAAGGAGCCGCGGCAGGTGTGCGCGGCTTGGCTTTGTTCCTGGTGCCGCGATACCGCAAAAATGGTGAACTCAACTATTTTATCCGGCGGCTGAAGGACAAGATTGCCACCCGCTCTGTTCCAACCGGAGAAGTCGAGTTGCGAGACGCCGAAGGCTACCTGCTCGGCTCGGCGGACTCCGGAGTTTACCTGATCCTCGAAGTGTTGAACCTCTCGCGCGTGGCGAACAGCGTAGTGAGCGTCGCGCTGGCACAGCGCGCGATGGCCGACGCGCTTTCCTATGCCGAGCGCCGCGCTGCCTTCGGCAAGCCGATTCTCGATCAGCCGCTCCTTCGTCATCAATTCGAAAATCGCTTGCGTGCTCTTCGATCGGCGTTTGCCTTGGCGTGGGAATCAGTTCAGCTACTGAACGAGGTGTGGATGGAGCGGCCGCCGTACTCCGACCGCTATCACCTGTTTCGGCTGGTGGCCCACTTGGCGAAATACTGGACCGCCGAGTTGGCCGTGGATACTGCAAAGTGGGCCATGGAAGTGCACGGCGGGCTCGGCGTACTCGCCGAGTTTGGCGCGGACCGCTGGCTTCGCGAAGCCATGATTCTTGCGATTTGGGAGGGTACGTCGCATCGCCAGATTCTGGACGGACTCGAAGTGATGGAACGCAAGCGAGCACACCAACTGCTATTCCGTCGACTGGCGGAGATCGCGCCCTCTAAACAACTTCAGGACATGGAATCGCAAGTCGGGCAGCACCTGAAGCTTCCACCCCACGAAAGGGAAGCACTCGCCGAACCCCTCTTCAGAAAGCTGTCCGTTTTTGCCGCCGAGATCCTCGCCAGTAAACTGAATTAGCGGAGGAGAGGGGGCATGTTACTATCGGCGCGATTTGCCGGGATGGACCATGCTTTTGCGCAGCGAGATGGAGCGAATTGGGAGGAGCAAATGTCCACGATCTATGCGAAGAGCAAGCTGAGCAATCTGGATGCGATGTACCACGAATTCGGGCGGCCGGATGTGGAGATTGGCGACAGCGAGAGTTTGTCGCCGTATGTGCCTTTTGCCCCGAATGTGTTCATCCGGCACATCGCGTTTGATGTGCGCAACAATTATTACGTGAATGTTTTGTGGGTGAAAGAAGGCGGGATGCTGGGCCGCCACCGGCATCGGGGTTCGGTGACAGCGTGCACGCTGGAAGGAAGCTGGCGCTATCTCGAATACGACTGGGTGGCCAAAGCGGGGAGTTACGTGCGGGAAAGTCCGGGCGTGACGCACACTCTGGTTTCGGATGACGGCATGAAGACCATGTTCTTCATGAATGGATCGCTGGAGTTCTACGACGAGCAGGACAACGTGACGGATACGCTGGACGTGTTTTGGTTTATCAACCATTACGTGAGTTATTGCCGAGAGAAGGGAATTCCGTTGAATGAGAAGTTATGGATTTGACGGGATCTTCGGGCGGTCCAGCTTAGAAGACGCCGTCGTATTCGCGTGGGCCCTCGATGCTTAGCCTCGTTTGGAATGTGCTGGCCTTTGCCCTCTTTCCTTCAGAAAGAGGGCCACGACAAAAATAAGCAGGGTTCCCCCGCAGCCATCCACAGCGGAAATCCCAGGCCATACTTGTGCGCCAGCGCGCCGCCGAGGATCGGAACCGCCGTGGCGCCGAAGAGTTCGCCGGTTAGCGTGGCCAAGTCGATCGAGCCGCAGTTCAAGGTTGCGGGCGCTGCGCCACGGACGACGACGGCAAATTTCATTTCGCCACGATCAAGCCCGGGCGCGTCCCAGGCCCGGCCGGAAAATGGCAAGCACCGCATATTGCGGTGTCTGTGTTTATGCGCGGGCTGCTGATTCGGCTGGTGACGCGCATTTATTTTCCGGACGATCCCGCGAACGGAGAGGATTTTGCGCTCAAGCAGGTGGATGCGTGGCGGCGCGAGACGCTGATCGCCAAAAAAGTGGCAGGCAAGGAAGGCGTGCTGGAGTGGAACGTGATTCTGCAAGGGGCCGGCGAGACGGCGTTTTTCGATTGTTGAAGAGTGCGAAGTTTACTTCGACGACAGGTGGGGGCGGGAAAAGCCGAGGGCGAATGCGCCGAGGGTAATGATGATGAGCGCTGAGCCGACGATGGCGATGACGCGCGGCGCGCTGCCGTGGTCGATGGTTTGCAGCAAAACGCCAAGCGGGAAAAGTATCGCTCCGAGAAAAGCGCCGAGCGATAGCAGGAGTTTGCTGCGCTCCGAGAAGAGCACGCGGTCGAGGCCGATGCCCAGCACGATCAAGAGCATCGCGAGGCCGATCCAATGCCCGTGGACGTCTACCTGGCGGTCGTAAACATACTTGGCTTCGCGATATTCCCCGAGGGCGGCATGCGCGCGCGCTGGATGGCGCTCGGCAGCGTTTGCAAAAGCGGACGAGAGCGACGCGCCGATAGTGTCGAGCGCTTGGTGCTCCGCGAAGACGGCATACCACAGCCCGTACGCCATGCCCCAGAGCGCCAGCGCGATGCCACCAATAATAAGGATGCGGCGCGCGAGGCTCATGCTTCGTTCGCTCCGCTTTTTTGCAAGCTGTTGGCGTCGAGTCGGCCGGCGTAACGCAAAATGCCGATCCACATGGCGAAAAGCGCGAGGATCACCAGGAAGCCGCCGAAGTCCGCGAAACCCCCGGCGAGCAAGCCGTATTGCAACTCGAAGAAGACGCAGACCGGAAGCAGCAGCGAACCGAGCAGCAGAATCGCGGCCCAGCGGCGCCTCCACCGTTCGCTGAGATTTACGAACGGCTGGAAGAAAGCCAGCATCATCGCCAGCAGGCCGAATTCGATGGCGTGCGCGTGCGCGGCGATCTTCACCGCTTTATCGCCTTGCAGCTGGCCGTAGTCGTTGAGAGCGCGGTCGACGCTTTGCGCGTCGTTGACTGCGGCGGCCGCAGTCATCTCGGAGAGATTGGTGAAGTCTTGCGCTTCGTGGCGGTAAAGATCGAAAGCCGCGTAATAGGCGCCGCCGAAGAAGCCCAGCAGGATGAGCAGAATGCCGCCGGTGAGCAGCATGGGCGTGCCGGAGACGCAAGTTGCCAGCAGTTGGTCCTTTTGCGCTTGGCGCACTGGCGAGCGCAAGTGCTTCCAGAAGCCGACGAGGTACGCGAGGAGTGCCAGGAGGACCAGCAAGCCGCCGAAGTCGGCGAAGATGCTGGCCCAGCCAATGCTTTCGAAAGGGCTATGCGCGAGCCCGACATAGTGAATGAGAAAGACGCCGATGGGAAGCAGCCAAGCGCCCGCGAGAAAAGTCCACGCGATGCGGCGTTTTGCGGCGGCGGAGAAGGCGATCCACGGTTCGAGTACGGCGAGCAGCAGAGCGAGATAGCCGAAGTCGATCATGTGCACGTGCGTATCGACTTTGGTGCCGCGGTTTTCCAGGAACGCGCCGACGTTCTGGAAGTACGACTGCGCCGCGGAAGCATCGCCTGCCAGTGCGGCGTGCGCCGCGCCTGCTAGATTCGCGCCGACGCGGCTGGCATTCTGGTGCAGGATAAAGACCGCAAAGATATCGCCGAAGATCATGCCCACGAGAATGAGACTGATGCCGCCCAGTAGGAGAATCCGGCGTGCCCCGAGGGCGGGGAAGGAAAGCGCGGGAGCGTCAGACGAGGTAGTGGAGTCGGCCATCAGAGTTTTTCGTGTCGCGCGCGCCGTTCCGTGATTTCCGCTGATCTGGTCTCCGCTCAGGCCCGGTCCGAGTGGAGTACTCGGACCGGACCCGCCGGGATGAATAGGCAGAACGCCGGCTAGAAGTTGAACTTCACAGCCAGCTGAATCTGCCGTGGATTAAACACGGCGCGAGGCGTGCCGTACAGCGGATTCGGCGATCCTTCGCGCAACCCGGAGGGCGTGGCCGGGCAGCCGAACGCTGTCGGATCGAACGGACAAAAATCAGACGCGCCATAGACCGTGTTGAAAAAGCGAATATTGGTGGTGTTGAAGAGGTTGAACCCTTCCGCCAGAATTTCTATGCTGCGTTGTTCCTTCAGCCGGAAGGTCCGGCCGGCGCGCAAATCCACCGAACGGAAGTTATCGCCGACGAAGGTGTTGCGCGGCTCGATGCCGACGCGGTCGTTGTTGCCGAAGATGTCACCATTGGCATCGAATCCGGCGAACTTGGTAAACAGGCTGGGCGATTGAATCGTGGCGATCATGCCGAACTGGTAGTCGCGCGCGAAGATGTTCCATTCCTTCGGCGTCGTAACTGTGCCGTTGAGCACGAGACGGTTGCGGATGTCGTCCGCGGACTTGGCGCGCTCCGCACGGAAGTTCTGGCTGTCTTGTGGGATGAGCACAAAGCTTGGGTTCGGACCGTTATCAATCGTCTTCGACCACGTGTAACTGATGCCGTAAGAGAAGTGACGCGACAGCCGCTTGTTCACGCTGACCAGCAAGCCGTCGTACTGCGAATCCCACCGCGAGGTCGCTTCGAAGTAGATAGCGATCGGGAACGTTCTGACTCCGGGAGTAAAGGGACAAATGAAATCTAAGCCGCAGTACAGATTCTTCTTCCCTGAGCGCCCTTGGGAATCAAAAAAAGTGTCATGAAACGTCGGGTCCGGCTGGTTCACGTTGAAAAAGCTGCCCAGGTGCACGCCGCGGATGTGGAGACCGCTGATGCTGACAGAGGTGTCCGGTAGTGGTTCGAATTCAACCGCAACGCTAGCCTGGACTCCGTATGGATTCTTGCTGTTTTGATCGAATCGAACTACTACGGACGGTCCAAAGAATGCGTTCGGGCAGTTGATAATGGGTTTACACGCCTGAGAGTTGGTGATTGGGTCGGTCGTGTTATCCGGATATGCGCCATTTTGGATCAGTGCTTGCAGCCCCAATCCAGTCAAGTTTGGCGGCCCGGCAAACGCAAACAGCTCGGTCTTCGCTTGCAGGTTGTTTTCGAACGGGCGTCCCGGGTATTTGCCGATAACACCACCGCACGACGGCTCCTGGCAGGCCAGCAAAGGCGCTGGGATGATCCCGTGGAAGAGCCCGAAACCCGCGCGGATGACCACGTTGTGTTTGGTTCCAACGCTATAGGCAACACCAATGCGAGGATCGAAATTCTTCCACTGGGTGTTGAGCACGCCGCTGGGCCACTTTTCCCATTCCCAGCGGATTCCACCATTCAGTGTCAGCCGATTCGTGGCGCGCCACTTATCTTGAATGAATAGACCATCGTAGGAGTGGTCCAGCGTACCTTCAGCCTGATTGCGAATGGCCGGCGCAATGCGGCCGCCCTGATAGACGGCGGTATTGATACTTTGTTCATTGAAGTTGGGCGCCTGAAATCGCTCGAAAAAGATTACGTTAGGCTGCTGGCACCCAGCAGGACCCGGCGTCGTGCCAGACGTCGGACACGGCAGGCCCGTTAGCGGATTCGTTCCCCCAGCAGTCCCCAGAAAAGCGGAGAGACTCGGGAAGTCCGCTTCAAACGGGTAAAACAGCGGGAAAGATTCGGTGGTGCGTACCCAGTTGAAATCGCCGCCGAAGCTGATGGTGTGCTTGTCGTGCGTGATGGTGAAGTCGTCCACCAACTCGTAGCGCGACTCGCGATAAAAGTCCGGATTGCCGCGGTTTACGCCGGTCGTAAACGTGTTAGCAAGCTCGAGGTGTGGCTGCGTGGAGACGGTCGGGAAGTCAAAGGAACGCCGCGCAAACTGCATGCGCAGCTCATTGACCATCTTGGGGCTGACCACGGAAGCGAGCGTGCCCGCGATGGACTGATCGCGATAGAAATTGTTCTTGTACGCCGAGGGCAAGTCGAAGCCATCGTTCAGCGGCGATTGATTCAGCAAGCGGCCGTCGTTCACGAAGTAGCGCACGAACATATTTTCTTTTTCGCCGAAGCTGTGGTCGAAGCGGACAAATCCATTGTCCGTGTCATTGCTGCGCAGCACGCTTCCGAGCGCAGGCTCGGCTGGCAAGCCATAGATAGCTTTGACGGCGTTAATCGCGCCGATGTTCTGAAGTACCGCGGAATTGTAAAACGGTGATTCGCCTCGCCGCTGTCCTTCATAGTTCGCATAGATGAAGGTGTGATCTTTCTGCAGCGGGCCGCCGATGGCCCCGCCAAATTGATTTTGCCGCAGCGCGTGCGCACCGTTGGCTTGCAGAAGGTTGGTGGCATCCAGCTTGTTGTTGCGGAAATAATCGTACAGTATGCCGTGCCACTCATTGGTGCCGCTGCGCGTGATGATGTTCACGATGCCCGCGCTGGCGCGGCCGAACTCGACCGAGTAGTCGCTATTGATGACACGAAATTCCTGCACGGATTCCTGAGGTGGAGTGCCGCGCTGAATGCCGGAAGCGGTCGAGATGTCGTCGGCGCCGTCCACAGCGATGAAATTGTAGTGAATGTTCTGTCCAGCGAAGGAAAGCTTGGTCACCGGCTCGACGATCACGTCGGTGTTGCCGGCCGTAGTGTCGCCAATCGCCACGGCAGGAGAGAGCAGCGCGAAATCGATGAATTCGCGGCCGTTGACAGGCAAATTGACGATCTGATTCTCGGTAATAACCGTGCTGACCTGCGTGCGTGTGGGCTCCGCAAGTTCCGAAGTGGCTTCCACTTCGACCTTCTGTTCCACTCCACCGGGAGACAACGAGAAATCGAGCTCCGCGGACTGGCCTACCTGCAGCACCACCGCCTTGGTCTGCTTCTGGAATCCAGCGAATTCGGCCGAGACCTTATATTCGCCGGCCGGCAGTGCCGGAATCACGTAGTCGCCGCCATCCGAGGACTGCACCGTGCGAGTGAAGCCGGTGGCCGTGTTCACGATTATCAACGTCGCCTTGGCTACGCTCCCGCCGGAACTATCCGTGATTCTGCCGGCGAGCGTAGCGTTGATGGCCTGGCCGAAACTCGCAGAAGCGGCCGCCAGCATGGCACCGCTAACCACCATCAAAAGAGCAGCTTGGAAACAAAGAATCCACTTCCTACGGCTCACGATTCACCCCCAGAATTTTGAGCTGCCACGACACCCAAAACGGTTCAAGAAAAAAATCACCCCGGCGTCCTAAGTTCGCACCCGGGATTGCGCTCGACGGCATGATTAAAAGAGAGAGCAGCGATGCGCTCCGGGAACGGCTCGTACAGCAAAGCCTCGGCGCTTGAGTTAGAGCTGGCCCCATCCTTCGACACACCTCGGATTACGGGAAAGTTGCCGGATACAGTAAGCCGCAGCGGAGGAAAGTGTCAAGGAGAAAGCGTAGGGCAGTCCAACCGGAGGATTGTTGAACACTTGACACTCCCTCCCATTCGGAGCAGAATGTCGCCCTTCCGGCAGCCTTCGGAGGAATATGGACGTCGCCGAAATCAATAGGGCCTCGGTAGCCGATCAGGTGGCTTCGATCCTGCGCCAGAGAATCCTCAATGGCGAGTTGGCCCCCGGTACGCCGTTGCAGGAAGTTCCCACCGCAGTCTCCCTGGGCGTTTCCCGGAACACCATGCGGGAGGCGACGCGCATCCTTTCGCTCGAAGGGTTGCTGAAGCGCAACGCGCACCGAGGCGTCACCGTCTCGCGGCTCTCGGCCGAAGATGTGGCTGAAATCTACCAGCTGCGGTATTTGATGGAGATTCCAGCGGTATTGGCGGCGAAACCTTCCGACGCGGATGTCCTTTCCGAATTGCGCACGGCGCTGGAAGGCTACGAGCGTTCTGTGCGTGAAGCAGACTGGGTGCCCGCGGTGCGTTTCGATTTACAGTTTCACACTCTGCTCATCCGCTTCCACCGGAACAGCCGGCTCGAATCGTTTTATCAGAAATTGATCGGGGAATTGCGCATGGGCATGGTGCTGGTGGACCGCAGGCACGACGATCCTGGCGGACTTGTGCCCGTGCACCGGAAGATGTATGACTTGCTTACCGCCGGAGAATCGCAGGAATGCGCCAAGCTCCTGGCACAACATTTGCGGGACTCGGAGACGCGGCTGCTCGACATCATGGACCAGCGAATGTCTCGCGAGAAAGCGAAGCTCGGCATTTAGAGCGACACTGCGCGCTGGATGTAGCGTGGTCGAGAAGATTCACCGAAGCTAACGGATGAACTTTCCCGCTGGTGAGGGGAAAGCGGTTCAAGGACAAGCGAACGATGTATCCCCGGGCTTTTGACTATCACCGCGCGAAAACGCTGCAGGAAGCGTCCGCGCTTCTCGCGCAACTCGGAGAAGGCGCGAAGCTGCTGGCCGGCGGTCAGAGCCTGATTCCTCTGATGAAGCTGCGCTTTGCCAACCCAGCCCATTTGATCGACCTGAATTTCATCAGCGGAACCTCTTACATTCGCGAAGAAGGCGGCGCCATTCGCTTTGGCTCGCTGACGCGCCACGCGGAAATCGAAAAATCCAGCATCGCGGCCAAGATTCCTATCCTTCACGATTGCGCCGCGGGAATCGCCGATGTGCAAGTCCGCAACCGCGGCACCATTGGCGGTTCGCTCGCCGAGGCCGACCCCAGCGGAGATTGGGCCACCGTGCTGATGACGCTGTCGAGCGAGGTGCGCTGCCTGGGACACGGCGGCGAGCGGAGCTTAAGCCTGAACGATTTTGTGAAGGATGCCTACATCACGGCCCTCGGTCACGATGAACTCGTCTCAGAAGTAAGTGTCCGCATTCCTCCCGCGCAGAGCGGTGGTGCGTACCTCGCCTTCAAGCGAGCCGCTCCAGTCTATCCGACCGCGAGCGCCGCAGCGCAACTGACCATGGACGGCGACGTCTGCAAGGATTCGGCCATCGCGCTCGGATGCGTCGGGCTTATGCCTATCCGCGTGAAAGAAGCGGAAGCCGCGCTGCGCGGGAAAGCGCTCGACGCGAAAGCGATCGCCAACGCAGCGGACGCGGCCCGCTCTGTAGCCGAGCCGCAAGCCGATATGCGCGGCTCCGCAGACTACAAGCGCGAATTGGTAAGCGCGCTGGTAAAGCAAACCCTTGCCATCGCACTGCGGCGCGCGCGGGGCGAACACGTGGAGGTCAGCCACATCTATGCCTGACGCAGCGCAGAAAATCCCTATCGAAGTAAAGGTCAACGGCCAAACGCACGCGCGCGAAGTCGAGCCCCGCCAGTTGTTGGTCGAGTTCCTCCGCGAAAGCCTCGAACTTACCGGCACGCACATCGGATGCGACACCACCTATTGCGGCGCCTGCACCGTGCTGCTGAACGGCCAAGCCGTGAAGTCCTGCACCATGTTTGCCGTGCAAGCTCATGGCGCGGAGATCACCACCGTCGAAGGGCTCGAAAAAGACGGCCAGCTCCACCCCATCCAGAAAGCATTCGCCGATTGCTACGGCCTGCAATGCGGTTATTGCACCCCGGGCTTCATGCTGTCCGCGCTGCAACTGCTGCAACACACGCCGCAGCCGACCGAAAAGCAAATCCAGAAAGCCATCGCAGGAAACACCTGCCGCTGCACCGGCTACCAGAATATTTTCAAAGCCATCGAGATGGCTGCCGAACACATGAGGAGCCCGGCGCATGGCGATTAAGTTTGGCGGAGAGTTCGAAGTGCCGCGCAAGCCCGAAGAGGTCTACGATTTTTTGACCAATCCCGAACAGTTCGGCCCGCTGCTCCCGGACTTTCAGGGCATGACCGTACAGGACGAAAGACATTTCACCGTGAAAGTGAATGTAGGAATTTCCTACATCAAAGGCGCCGCCGACGTGAAAATGGAATTGGCCCAGGCAGACCGCCCGCAACGCGCGCAGTACAAAGGGCAGGGAAGCGTGGCCGGCGGCAACGTATCGCTCATAGCGGGCTTCGACCTGACACCCGCGGGCGCGGGCACCAAAGTCGTCTGGCAGGGCGAAGCGCAGATTTTTGGCCGCCTCGCTTCCGTCGCCGGAGGACTGCTCGAGCCGCTGGGCAAAAAGAATGTGCAGAAGTTGATCGACGGTTTGCAGGCGGCCTTGCGCTAGTGGAAGGAGATTCGCAGTGAGCACCGCAGCTGAAAACGGAAAATGGGTCGGCCAAGGCCTGCCGCGCAAGGAAGACGCCCGCTTGCTGCGCGGGCGCGGCAAATTCGTCGACGACATCAAGCTGCACAACATGCTCTATCTCAAGTTCGTGCGCTCTCCCTACGCTCACGCGAAATTGTTAAGCGTCGACACGTCCGCAGCCGAAGCCCTCGCTGGTGTAATCTGCACGCTGACCGGCGCCGAAATCGCCAAGCAAACCCAGCCTTTCATCGAGATCGGCCCGCCTCCCTTCTCTGAGGTCAAAGATTATCCGCTCGCCGTCACCAAGGTTCGCTACCAGGGCGAGCCGGTGGCCGCCATTGTGGCCACCTCGCCGCAGATTGCCGACGACGCCGCGGAATTGGTGCAGGTGGAGTATGAAGCCCTCGACGCCGTGATCGACGCCGAAGAATCCCTAACCGACAAAGTCGTGCTCCACGACGAAGCCGGCACCAACCGCGTCTGGCGCGGCGTCTTCGAATACGGCGATGTTGAGAAAGCTTTCAAGGACGCCGCCCACGTAGTGCACATCGACAAGCTGCACTTCCACCGCTTCTCCAGCACCCCGCTCGAAAACAACGCCGTAATCGGCCAGTGGGACGCGAAGGACGAACAAATTCACTACTGGTGCAACAATTCTTTTCCCTCCTTCGCGATTCAGTTCATCGCCGCGCATCTCGGCGTGCGCATCGACAGCATCCGCGTGCAAACCTTCGACATCGGCGGCAGCTTCGGAATCAAGATCACTTCGTATCCGCAAATGGCTATGTGCGCCCTGGCCTCGAAAAAAGCCGGCGGCCGCCCCGTCAAATGGATTGAAACGCGTTCCGAGCACAACATTTCCAGCGCCCACGGAAACGAACGCACCTTCCGCGAAACGCGGGTCGCTCTCGACAAAAACGGCGTCATCACCGGAATCGCATCGAAGCACATCGATGATTGCGGCGCCTATCCGCGCTACGAACCGCTGGGCTGCGCCATTTGGGCGCAGGTGTTCCCCGGCGTTTATCGTTTCCGGAACGCCCGCATCGATTTCAATCAGGCCGTCACCAACAAGTGTCCCGTGGGCCCCAATCGCGGCTATTCGCGCATGCAGCATCTCTGGTTTCTCGAACGCGTCATCGACATCTGCGCGCATGAACTGAAATTCTCCGCCGACGAGATGCGCCTTCGCAACTACATCCGCCCCGAAGAGTTTCCCTACACCACGCCGAACGGCTGCGTCTACGATTCCGGAAACTATCCCAAGATGCTCGAAGTCGCAAAGGAACGCCTCGGCTGGGACGCCTGGAAGAAAAAACAAGCTGCCGCCCGCGCCGAAGGACGCTGGCTCGGCATCGGCATCGGCACCACGCTCGATTCCGGCACCAACAACTTCGGTCAATCCCAGATCGTGAATCCTCACGCGCCTTTCTCCGGAAATTCCCAAGGCGCGAATTGCAAGCTCGACATCTACGGTGAAGTCGTCGTGGCCATCGGCTCGTGTCCGCAGGGCCAAGGCCACGAAACCACCGCGTCGCAAGTCGTCGCGGACGTCCTCAATATTCATCCCGATATGATCACCGTGCGCACCGGCTTCGACACCGAGCGCAACGTCCATACCGGCGCTTCCGGCACCTATGCCAGCCAGTTTGCGGTTTCCGGCCTCTCCGCGGTCCACGGCGCAGCGCAGAAGCTCAAAGCCGAAATGCGCCGCCTCGCCGCCTTCTTGCTCGATGCCACCGAAGACAATCTCGAATTTGGCGTGGGCCAGCAAGGGCCGGAAATTCGCCGAAAAGACACCGGAGACTCCGCGAACTACTGGCGCTTAGCCAACGTCGTCAACGTGAATTCCGCAATTCTCCCGCCGGAGATGTATGACGTAACGCTAAACTGCCGCTACATCTGGCGTGCGCCCTTCAAAGTCCCCGACAAAGAGAAAAAGTACGGCAGCCTCACCCTCACCTACGCTTCACAACTCCATCTCGCCGTCGTGGAAGTCGACCGCGAAACGTTCGTCCCCCGCATCCTCGATTACGTCGCCGTCGACGATTGCGGCAAGGTCATCAATCCTCCCATCGTCGAAGGCCAGGTCTACGGCGCAACGGCCCATGGCATTGGCGCAGCGCTGATGGAAAGCTGCGTCTACGATTCCGTCGGCAACATGCTTACCTCCACCTTCAGCGACTACACGCCCATTACCGCCGTCAATATGCCGCGCGTGAAATACGCGCACATCGAAACGCCTTCTCCCCACAGTTACAGCGGCGCAAAAGGCATGGGCGAAGGCGGCGCCGCGCCGATTCACACGATTTCCGCGGCCCTGCAAGATGCCTTGTTCTCGCAGGGAATCGTCATCGACGATTCCTTCAACAACGCCGACAGCCTCTATCGCGCGTCCGTAAAAAAGGAAATCAGCCAGCGCGAAAAATTGGTCCGCGTCGAGAAGGGTGCGTAACACCAGACCATGATCAAGCGTGTTTGCATTGTCGGATGCGGTGCCATCGGCTCGCTGTACGCCGCGCACCTCGCGCGCGTCCACGACCTCGAAGTCTGGGCCTTCGTGCGCCGCCAAGATCACGCCGAAGCGCTCAACCGCGAGGGACTCCGCGTCACCGGCAAGCATGAGTTTCACGCCTCGCTCAAAGCCACCACCCGGCCCGAAGATCTTCCCGAATGCGACCTGGCCATTGTTTCCTGCAAAGCCACGCAGGTCCAAGAAACCATCGCGCCAGTCGGACATCGTTTCGACCGTGGCGCCGTCATCTCCGCGCAGAACGGCCTGGGCAGCGAAGAAATCATCGCCCAGCACACGCGCGGCTCGATCATCCGCGGCACCACCTTCATGAGTGGCACGCGCCACAGCGACACCCACGTGCAATACGAACTCGACACCGCCACCTGGCTCGGCCCATTCGAGCCGCGCCAAACGCCTTTCGAACTTGTTAAAGAAGCTGCGGACTTGATCATCGCCGGCGGCCTGAAAGCCGAGGCCCTTCGCGATGCGCGTCCCGCGCAATGGTCCAAGCTGATTTTCAACTCGTCAGTGAACGGCGTGTCTGCTTTAACGGGTTTGCCGCACTCGCAACACTTCGCCGACGAATCAAAATTATCCAGCCTCGGCCACCTGCTCCACGACCTCATCAACGAAGGTATGCGCGTCGCCGAAGCCGCGGGCGTAAAATTGCACGAAGATCCCTGGGCCATGAACAAAATCGGCGCCATGACCAATCATCCTCCGTCCATGCTCTATGACGTCCGTCATAATCTGCCCACCGAAGTCGATTTTCTCAGCGGCGCAATCGCCCGCGAAGCGCACCGCGCCGGAGTCGCAGCGCCGTTGCACACCGCGGTCTACCGCTTGCTCAAAGGCAAAGAAGCTTCCTGGACTTTCCAAGACGAAAATAAGCACGTGGCGGTCGAGCATGGCGTGGCCCACTGACGAATCCAAACTCAGCCGCGTCCGCGCGCTGATGAAAGAGCAAGACCTCGACGCGTTGGTCGTCCGCGCGCCGGACAACGTCGTCTATCTCTCGAACTATTGGTGCATGAAGGGCTACGACGCCGTGATTTTTCCGCGCGAAGGCGAAGCCACGCTGATCGCGCTCGAGCCTCAACTCGCCGAAGCGCAGCGCAACGCGTGGACCAAAGACATCCACCTCTTCAAAGGCTACGACGAAAAAGATCCCCGCCCCGCGCCGTATCGCGCGCTTGATAGGGCCATCGACGTCCTGAAGAAGCGCGGCCTCACTAAAAAAATCGCCATCGAACTCAACATGGGCACGCAATCCGCCGACCGTATGGTCGGTGAGCCCACCACGCCAACGCAAAGCTTCTTCGACGCCTTCCGCAAAGTAGCCGGCGAAGTGGTCGACTCGACACCGCTCTTAAATGAAGCCCGCTCTATCAAGACCCCGCAGGAAATCGAACGCATGAAGCTAGCCAACGAACTCGCTGCTCTCGCGATGGACTACACCCGCGAACACGTCCGACCTGGAATGAAAGAAAGCGAAGTCGGCGCCATGTACGAAGGCTTCGTCCACGGCATCGGTATCGGCTATCGAGGCCGCGTCGAAATGGCCCGCGCTTTCACGCTCGTCTGGTCCGGCAAGGGCATTGCCACTTTCACCGCCACCGGCGATCGCCCCGTCCAGGAACACGAACCCACGCTGCTCGAAATCTGGGTTTGTGTCGACGGCTACTGGACCGACCTCACCAAAAATCTGTGCCCCGGCGATCTGACTCCCGAATATCACAAGCTTCTCGATTTGCTCCTCAAAGTTTTTGACGAAGCCATCCGCTTCGCAAAAGACGGCGCCAGCTTTCCCGAACTCGACCGCCTCGTCCGCGCGCGCATCGCCGAAGGCGGCTACCCTGGCCAACCCTCTCATCCGATCTGCCACGGCGTCGGAGCCCGCGCCCACGAAGCTCCTTACGCCCATCAAGCCGGCACCGGCACCATCCGCAAAGACATGGTCCTCGCCATCGAACCCGGCATCTACTGGCCCGGCGGCGGCGGCCTGCGCCTCGAAGACAATTTCTGGATCACCGGCAACGGCAACGAAAAGCTCTGCTCCTATCCCGACGATTTCCGCCGAGCACCTGTAGACGCTGTCCTTTCAGGGCGGCCAGTGTCGGCCAAGCGAGATAAGACGTGACCACACCAGCGCAAAACTTCAGCCAAAAATCTTCCCTCGACCCCAGCCTCGTCGAAAAAATTCTCGCCGCCGTTCGCGAAGACGAAATCGTCGCCATGGCCTCGGACGTCATCAATATCCCCAGCCCCACCGGCGAAGAACTACACATGGCCGAGTACATGCAATCCACGCTGCAGCAACTGGGCCTCACCGTCACTTGGCAGGAAGTCGAAGAATCCCGCGCCAACGTCGTCGGCCGTTGGACCGGCTCCGGCGGCGGCAAAAACCTCATGTTCAACGGCCACATGGACACTTCCAACACCGGCCGCGAAGATTTTCTCACTGGCATCGGCTACAAGCCGCAAGCCGTAGTGAAAGACGGCGTCATCCACGGTCTCGGCATTTACAACATGAAAGGCGCGCTCGTTTGCTACACCCACGCCGTAAAAGCGTTGCGACGCGCCGGCGTCAAACTAAAGGGCGACGTCATCATCGCCGCCGTAGCCGGTGAAATCGAAAAAACCCAGTGGGGCGAATATAAAGGTAAGGAATACCGCGGCTACGGCTTCGGCACCCACTATCTCGTCAATCACGGCGTACTCCCGGACATGTGCATCCTCGGCGAGCCCACCGACATGCGCGTCGTCCTCGAGCACTTCGGCTCCATGTGGGTGCGCATTTCCTGCACCGGAATATACGTCCACACTGCCTTTTGCGAAGGCCGCGAAGAAATGAATTCCATCCGCCGCATGCACGAACTCATGCAAGCCATCATGCTCTGGACCGCCGCCTGGGAAAAGAAAGCCGCTTATGGCGGCAAGAAAGCCATCGTCAATCTCGGCGGAATCCGCGGCGGCCATCCCTGGCGCGCCAGCCGCACCCCGGAAAAAACCGATCTCTTCCTCGATGTCCGCGTGCCGCCCAACATTCCCATGAGCGACGCCCGCCGCGACGCCCAATCCATGTTCCTCGATCTCGAAAAAAAGCATCCCGACTGGGGTCTCGAGTTCGAAACCTACGTCTCTGTTCCCGGCGCCCGCATTAGCGAAGACCATCCGATGATTCGCGCCATCGACAACAACCACGAACGCGTCATGGGACAAAAGCCCGCCCGCGAAGTGGTTACCTGGTGCTCCGATGCCAGCGTCCTAAGCCGCTACGGCATCGAAACCGTCAACTACGGCCCCTCCAGCGGCCCCCGCGATGTCCAAGGCGAAAAAGTCCGCATCCAGACCCTCGTCGACATCACCAAAATCTACGCCCTAACCGCAGCCGAACTCTGCGTCGTCCAATGATCACCGCCCGCCATAGTAGGGGTGCAGCACTGCTGCGCCCCATCTCGGCAAGACCGATCGCGAAGCCATTTCTTTGTAGTGGCGCAACTTTAGTTGCGTCAGAGTTCCCGAAGCTGGAGGCCGTGAGTGCCAAGCAAGACTGAAATAGCCCGCCGCTACAAAAACATCCGCGCCGCCATGCAACTCGAAAACCTCGACGCCCTAATCGTCTGCGGCAATCAATACGCCGGTTTCGAAGGCGCCATCGCCTACGTCTCCGGCTTCGAAATCGTCCATCGCTACGTCTACGCCCTGATCCCGCTCGATGGCGAGCCCACACTCGTCTTCCCCCGCGAAGCCCGCTGGATCGGCGACAAAGCCAAGCCCTGGGTCAAAGATCACGTCTGGCCCGACCTCCCCGGCCAATGGCTAGCCGATCGCTGCCGCGAAAAATCCTATAAACGCGTCGGCATCCACGGCCTCAATTTCGTAATGGCCGTCCGCGATTACCGCGAACTAGCCCAAGCCCCCATCGAACTCGTCTCCTTCGACACCCAATTCGACCTCACTCGCGCCGTAAAAAGCGACGAAGAGCTAGCCGAAGTCCGCGACGCCATGGACATTATCGTCGATGGTTTCTGGGCCCTCGTCGCCGCCTACGAGCCCGGCAAGACCGAAGCCGAAATCATGGCCCCCGCCGTGCAGCTATTTTTCGCACGCGGCGCCGGTCCCCGCATGATGAACATCCTTCTTTCCGGCGCCCACGGCGAAGCCGAAGCCTTTTTCAAAGTCCCCGGCACCCGCAAAGTCGCAGCCGACGACCTTCTTCTCTATTCTCTGGAAATTACCGGCGCCGGTGGCTACTGGGTCGAATTCTCCCGCCCGCTGATCAAAGGCAAACTCAGCCCGCGCTCCCAAAAAATGGCTGACGCCTATCCAGAATCTCTCGAAATCGCCCGCAAACTCATGCGCGACGGCGAACTAGCCAGCAACGTTCATCGCGCCGTCTCCGATCATTTCGCCAAGCACGGTTTCGCCCTCGGCCATCTCTCCGGCCACAGCATCGGCGCCACCATGATCGAGTTTCCCGCCATCGGCGCAAAGTGCGACGCCGTCCTCAAAGAAAACATGATCTTTTCGTTTCATCCGCAGGTAGTCGACCAGGACGGCAAAGTCTGCCTCTACACCCAAGACACCTACCGCATCGGAAAAACCGCAGGCGAATGCCTGGCCGACGTCCCCTGGAAGTTTTACACCGGCGCCGAAACGCGCCAACGAGTCGCCTCTTAATGGTGTGCGCGCCAAGATTCCGACGTAGGGGCGCAGCACTGCTGCGCCCCATCTCGGCAAGCAGTAAGCCGTAGCACCAAGACCTAGGAGCCGCGCCAAGCATGAAAGTTTGCGTAATCGGTTGTGGAGCAGTCGGCAGCATCTTCGCCGCGCATCTGGCAAAAGCCGGCGAAGTAGAAGTCTGGGCCTACGACCTTTGGAAAGATCACATCGACGCCATCAACGCCAACGGCCTGCGCATTTCCGGAGCCGCTGAAATCACCACGCGGCTCCACGCCACTACCGATCCGAAACAACTCCCGCGCTGCGACTACGGCATCGTAGCAACCAAAGCCATTCACACCCAAGCCGCCATCGCCCAAGCTGCCCGCGCTTTCGACCAAAACAGCGCCGTCTGCTCCGTACAAAACGGTGTCGGCAACGAAGAATTAATCGCCGAGCACGTAAAACTCGTAATCCGCGGCACCACATTTCCCGCCGGCCATCCCATCGCTCCCGGCCACGTCGGCTACGACATCAAAGGCGACACCTGGATCGGCCCCTTCGAACCAACCAACACGCCCATGCCCCGCGTCGATGAGCTAGCCGGCTTCCTCACCCGCGCCGGAATGAACACCATCCCGCTCCAAGACGCCCGCGGCGCACAATGGACCAAGCTCATCTTCAACGCTTCCACAAATCCCGTAGGCGCACTCACTCTTCTCCATCACGGCGCCGCCACCCGCTTCGCTCCCACCGGCCAGCTTTTCAACGATCTGATCGCCGAAGGCGAAGCCGTAGCCAAAAGGCTCGGCATCCAGCTCCACGGCGATCCGCGTGCCCTCGTGCAAAAAGGTGCCAACGCTCCCGGCAAACACCGCGCCAGTATGTTGCAAGACGTTTTAGCCAAGCGCCAAACCGAAGTCGACTTCATGAACGGCGCCATCGCCCAAGCCGGCGAAAAAACCGGCGTACCCACCCCGCTCAACAAAATGTTGTGGGCACTGATCAAGGGTTTAGAGCATTCCTGGAAAGACCCAGACTAATGGCCCGCCCGTTTTGCACGCACTCATTCTCAAGCCCAGTCCTCGTAGGGGCACAGCATTGCTGTGCCCCATCTCGGCAAGATCGATCCGTTCATCCAAGCCTTGTCCCGTTTCTTCTCTGCCAATCAACATTTGCCAATCAAGAGGAGCTCGATCACTAATGTCCGTTCCCTTCAACATTGGAGTCCTGCAACTCAGCATGGAGCCGGTCCACGAGACCGCAGCCATGGCTAAAGCCTGCGAAGACGCCGGCTTCGACGCCTTCTGGATCGCGGAAGCCTACCCGTGGTGGCGCAAACACGGCTTCGAAGCCCGCTCCTCCACCGCCATCCTCGCCGTCATTGCCGCGCAGACGCGCCGTATTCAACTCGGCTGGGGCATCATCTCGCCGTATACCCGGCATCCAGTGCAAGTCGCCATGGAAGCCCGCGTCATGCAGGATCTCGCCGGCGATCGTTTTCTCCTCGGCCTCGGCGCCTCCAAAATCTTCATGAAAGAAATCGGCGAAGGCGAAGGAGAAAAAGTCGGCCCCGCCACGGTGATGCGCGAAAGCATCGAAATCATCAGAGGCGTGCTGCAGGGCGAAGCCTTTGAGTATCAGGGCAAGGTCTTTGCCGCTTCCGTGCCGCCGCTGAAATCCGAAGCGCACGCGACGCGCAAGCTGCCGCCCATCTACGTTGCCGGGACCGGCCCGGTGATGCAGAAAATGGCCGGCTCCATCAGCGATGGTTTGCTGACTGCCAGCATTACGACGCCAGCCTTTGTCCGCTACTCCAAAACGAACATGGAAGAAGGCGCGCGCAAAGTCGCACGCGATCCGGCGCGGCTCGCTCTCGGCTGCGTCATCGTCGGCAGCATCGGCCGCGATTCCGCCAAGGGCAAGGAAGGCGCGCGCGAACAAGCCGCCATGTACCTCGCCAACAAAGTGCAAAATATCAAAGGCTCGGCGGACGTCCTGCTCGATTGCGCCGGCCTCACTCGCGAAGACCTGCAACCCATCGCCGACGCCATGGAATCCGGTGGCCGCAAAGCCGCCGCCAAAGCCGTCACCGACGAAATCCTTCGCAAAGTCTGCGCCATCGCCGGTACACCCGAAGAATGCATCGCCCGCATCGAAGAATATCGCGCCGCCGGCTGCACCCACATCATGCTCGAAATCTGGGGCGACGACCGCACCGGCCAAGCCAAACTCTTCGGCGATGCCGTGCTCCCCCATTTCAAGCGTTAGCGAGTCTTTGTAGGGGCGGGTTTACCCCGCCTCTGTAACAACGGCAACCATCAATCTCTGGAGACACCATGCGACTAATCACCTTTGAAAATCCTGTACGCACTCTTCGTATCGCTGCCGTAGCCGGCGACGACAACATCGTCGATCTGAACGCGGCCTGCGCGCTCTACTTGCGGGACGAAAAGCACGAGCCTGCGTATCAGCGCATGGCGGACGCCATCGTCCCTCCAGACATGCGCGCCCTCTTCGAAGGCGGCGACACCAGCCTCGACGCTGCCCGCCGCGCCCTCGATTTCGCGCAAGGCCGCGCCGCAGGCCAACGCGGCGTCCACGGCGAACCACTCACCTACCGCTGGTCCGACATCAAGCTGAAAGCTCCCATCCTTCCCAAAAAATTCTTTCACACCGCCGGAAATTTCCGCGAGCATCATGAGGAAGCCACAAAAGCCGGTTTCTCGCATCCGGTGATGCCTTGGATCGTCTTTTTCCAGAACGTGGACGCCATCATCGGCCACGATGAACCGGTGATTTATCCCGAGCATCTCACGCAAGAACTCGACTACGAACTCGAGCTCGCCGTGGTCCTGAAAAAATCTGGCAAGCATTTCACTCCCGAAGATGCTCCCAGCCACATCGGCGGCTACGTCATCTTCAACGACATCACCGCGCGCGATATCCAGCGCCGCGAAATGAAGTCCGGGGTCTTCAGCTTCTGCAAAGCCATCGACACGTTCTGCCCGCTCGGCCCGTGGATCGTCACCGCCGACGAAATTCCCGACGCCCACAATCTCGCCATGGAGCTGCGCGTCAACGGCGAAGTGCGCCAGCGTTCGCATTCCGGGAAAATGTCCGTCAAGATTCCCGAAATCCTTTCGCACTATTCGCCGATGGGCTACAGCGCCGGCGATGTTCTCTCCACCGGCACAGTATCCGGCGTAGCAGCATTTTCCGGTGATCCCAAGTCGCTGTACCTCAAGCCCGGCGACGTCATGGAATGCCAAATCGAAAAAATCGGCATCCTCCGCAACCCAGTCATCTCCTGGGAAAAAGCCCACGGCCACAAACCCACCGCCCTGGCAACCCAAGAGGCCAACCGCTAATGTGCGCCTCACTCCCCCTTCCTAGGGGCGCAGCACTGCTGCGCCCCATCCCGGCAACCAAACGATACGGCGTGTCATTCCCCGCGCGGTTTGTGCGCGGGGACTCTGCTTCTTCTTTTCTCCGGTGACCACTTATGCCGACCACAACTAACTCCCACATCTGGGTCTCCGCCCTGAACGCCCGCCCGGAAATCCGCGCACCCTTCCCCAAATCCACCGTCCGCTTCTACGACACCACTCTCCGTGACGGCGAACAAACCGTAGGCGTAGTCCTCTCCCCGCAGCAAAAACTCGAAATTGCCCGCCACCTCGACGCTCTCGGCATCGACCGCATCGAAGCGGGCTTCCCACGTGTTTCGGTTGACGACGCCGAAGCCATCACTCTGATGCTCAAAGCCAATCTCAAAGCCGAACTCTGGGGCTTCTCCCGCGCCGTCCAACCCGACGTCGAAGAATTAGTCCGCCTGGGCCTGCAAGCCTCGGTCATCGAATCCCCCACCAGCGAAATCAAACTACGCGCCTACGGCATCACCCCCGACGATCTCCTCGCCAAAGTAAAATCCGCCGTCTCCTTCGCCACCAAGCAAAATATTCGCGTAGCCTTCTTCGCCGTAGACTCCACTCGCACCGATCTAGCCTTCCTCCGCCGCGTGTATGACGCTGCCATCGAGGCAGGCGCAGCCGAAATCGTCGTAGTCGACACCATCGGCGCCTGCGGCCCGGAAGCCGTGGAGTTTCTGGTGCGCCAGGTCCGTGAATGGGTCGGTCCGGCTATCCCGGTCCATTTCCACGGCCACGACGATTTCGGCATGGCCACCGCTTGCGCCATTGCCGCCGTCCGCGCCGGCGCTACTTGGATCCAGGGCACCATCAACGGCATGGGCGAACGCGCCGGCAACGCCGATCTCGGCGAAATCGCGCTGGCGCTCAAATGCCTCTACGAAGTTCCCGTGGCGCTCGATCTCGGCAAAATCCGCGAAGTCTCTGAAATCGTAAGAAAAGCCAGCGGTTACCACCTCGCGCCCTGGAAGCCGCTGGTCGGTGAAAATCTCTTCATGCGCGAAAGCGGCGCCGTCGCCAGCCAGTTCCACATCCCGGAAGCCATCGAGCCGTACTCCTCCGAGCTCGTCCATGCCGAGCGCCGCATCGTCCTCGGCAAAAAGAGCGGCCTGGACAGCATCGACCTCAAAGCCAAGGAGCTCGGCCTGTCCATCGCCCCCGACCGGCGCGCGGCGCTCCTCGCCGCCGTAAAGAAGCTCGCCATCGCCGAGCGGCGGCTCGTCACCGACGCTGAATTCCGGGCCATCGTCGACGCCAGCAAGCCGTCGTAGGAAAGGGTAGGGGCCTACCTGGGCGAAGGACCGCGCTCCGGCGGTGACTGCAACGGCTGTGTCATCCCCGCCCCCAACGTGCTCTTATTCCCCGCAAGCAACACGGTGTCGTTCCCCGCGCGCTAAACGTGCTGTCATTCCGTGCGCGAAATGGGGTGTCATTCCCCGCGCGTTTTTTTGCGCGGGGAATCTGCTTTTTCCTGCTTTTCCAGCGGCTCGCTGCGATAGCTCGCTCTACCTGCGCACTCTACCCCTTTCTTTTCTTCATCTTACGCAAATTCGCTTCGCAGTGTCACTCTTGAGGCATATCCCTAGCCAGTATCGATGCATAATTTACTTGACAAGTACACCCGATTCATGGTAAAATAAGACGTGTTTCAGCAGCACAAATCCGTTCCGAACCCGCCCTCTCCCGCTCCCCGTGTCTCAGCCAGCCCCCAACTGC